>Ga0224511_10002678_pt1 | contig 12196 bp, 7 predicted proteins | sample SF_May12_sed_USG_2_FD_169988 | JGI IMG/M metagenome (GOLD analysis project Ga0224511, IMG submission 169988) | Sediment microbial communities from San Francisco Bay, California, United States - SF_May12_sed_USGS_8_1 | ecosystem: Environmental > Aquatic > Marine > Sediment | place: USA... | reverse complement strand
TTATATTTTTGTGTTTTTCGGATTTGTTTTTTTTTTTTTATTATTGATAATTTCTAAAACGAATTCTCCAAGAAATGTTGAGTTACCGCCTTGGTACGGTCAATGACTTTCATTGGGAGTTTAAACCAGTTTTAAGCTATAGCAAACCTCACACTTTCTCAATATTCTTGGAGAAGCAAATGAAAGAAAAATGCATTTAATCTCTCCAACCAGGCCACTTAAAAGTTGAACAAAACGATAGGAAAGTAAAAGGAAGTAAAAAAAACAGAAATGGGTGAAAAAGAGAGAGAATTCTAAGTACAAACGTCTTCTGCCTGTGAAAATCATCACAGGACCTTGGCAGAATGGCCAATGTTAGAAAAACATAAATGGTAAAGTTATTATTTAAACTATAGCATCGTTCTCTTCCCTACTGACTAGGTTTCGAGAAGGAAATTTTATTTTACAGTAAAATAGTAACAGTCATACAACCCTAGACAAAAAAATAAACAAAGAATAAAACTAATTAATGACTGCTTTCCGATACCCGACTGAATGGTCTTTTAAACGTTGAAGGAAGGGGTGAATTGAAAAAATGTAAGCCCCATTTGACTGAGGCATTCCCATCATTCAGTAAGTCCCCCTACATTTTTCATTTATTGACCTATAGATGCATTTTCTTTTGCCATCATCGATTGGAGTAGAGCGGGGACATATACCTCATTCGTCAACATATCAGAATGAACCTGAGAACCACGATACCGATCAACATAGTCAACTCTGCCATTCTACGGTCGAAGCGACGAGGCAGAAGTAACACTATTATCGACATCACGAAATGTGAGTACACCCTCATCATCAAATATGCTACTCTCAAATGCATCATTGTTTAACTGTACAAACTTAGTTCTAACGTTTGTTTCTTTCACATAACCAATACATTTGCCCTTATTAGCAGGTGTTACTATGTTTTAAGCTTACCCTAGCCCTGTGTGCCTGCTTTTTTGAGACAAACTCCACTTTGAACCTCTATATCTCTTAGACTAATACCAGTATTGCCTAATAATATACTCATGTATAAATGTCTTTTTCGTAGAAAACAAATCCTAATAAGTGAGTAGGTAGTGCAATATGACCACCTACCGACACTCCTGAAATTTGTGATTTTTTTCTTAAAGATGCAATTCTTAGAAAAAAAATCACTTATGTAAAAACAATTCAATGAAACTGCCTGAAACATTATATGTAAAAAGTATTAATTATTTATGTACATGCCAGTGTACCTTTATAATAATTTATAATAATAATAATGATACTCTCAAAATAAAAATAGGGGCATACTTTCAATAGAGTGTAACTTTAAATTTTCCATAATTTTATTTAGTTATTAGTTTTTTTTTGGAACGAGCATAAAATGAATTAAACTTTAGGCAGAAAAACATTTTGATTTCTTAGAGAATACTCAGCCCAATATAACTGTCCTCAGTCCAATACCAAGGCCAATATACAGTTAATTAATAACATTATAGTATCAAAATGAGTTAAAGATGCTAGGTCTGTATCTTTATACCCTTAAAATTAGTCACAAATCTTGCAAAATGTAAAGTGTACTAAATAAATAAGCATTGCAAAAGGAATTGCAAATTTTAGTGACAAATAATGTGTTTTTGGACAAAAACTAAAAACACAACAACAACAATACAAAAAAACCCCATAAAAACCCTTGCCTGAGTCGGGGATTGAACCCGGGACCTCTTGCACCCAAAGCGGATGCGTTACCACTGCACCACCGAGTCAACTGAGAGTATCGATTGTAGTCAGGCTATTAAACTGTTTCGGCGCAATAAGTCGATACGTAAATAAACAAACCCGAATTTGCGGGCCAGATATTTTCAACAAATACATGTTTTCTGTAATATTTTTACATGCATGAATAACTATATTTGGCAGTTCCTCATATTTACGGGAGTAGGTTTCGCTGCTTAAATATGGTTAAAATGTAAGATGTAAACAATTCTGACCTAAAAGATACAGACCTAGCATCTTTAACCCATTATGAAGTTACAGCCGGGACAAGTCAAATCAAGACTGACGGCTATATCGATCTCACCGGCTCGATAACAATGGGAAACGAGTGCAATATAGTTGATAACAAGAGTTTATGGATTGTGTCAATTACAATATATTAAATATAAATGTTAAAATAGTGAGTCTCATTCAAAATAGATGTTATATTCGTTTATTTATTTGTTCAATTGTTTTAGTGCAACATTAAACTTGATTATACACATCTAAAAATATACTATATACACATTGTTAATAAATTATGTGTTGTGACGACAACAGTTGCACCCATATTTACCAATAAGTATTTTTTGAAACGCTGTACGAAAGTCTGGACTAAATACAGTGTATATGATGGGATTAAGGAGTGAATTAGCATAGCCGAGCCATATTGCATTACTGAATATAAGCGCAGGGATAGCATCCGGTCTTAAAAAGGGACTCAGAAGAGCAATTATGAAGAAGGGCAACCAGCACACAATGTATACGCCAGTAATAATGGCTAATGTTCGGGCTGCTTTGCGCTCACGCCGTATTTCCAATTTGTCCCTGCGTTTCGTAACACATGTAGGGTCCATAGGATATTCATCGATGGTGTCCGCACTGTCAAGTTCCCTTGATACGGATACATTAGAGTCTAGCACTGTCGTTGAATAGGCTGATGATAATCTAGTAGTTGCGATTACTATGTTTGCACTGTTCCTGTTTACATTGCTTGTCTTTTTAGCTGCATGTGCAGATCTCTTTTTTCTTATAATTGACTTTGCAACGAAATATATCTTGGTATATGCAATTAACATAAATAACGTTGGTAAATAGAATGACGCTGTAGTGGCAAACACTTGGTATCCGGGATCTTGGCTAATGATGCACACACCGGTCACTGTTGGGTCATTGTCATCACGCCAACCAAACAAAGGCGGGATTGTGATTAGCATTGCCATTAACCAAACAATCGTTATCATGACAAGTATACGTTTGGGGGTGCGATTGAGTATGTAGTCAATGTTCGTGACGGCCCAGTAACGGTCAATGGAGATGGCCACCAGGTGTAGGATAGACGCCGTGCAGCACAGGACGTCCATGGTCGTCCAAAGGATACATACCGCTGATCCCAGGAACCACACTTTGCTGACCTGAAATTATAACATAATATGTAACATAACATTATATTATAATGTGAAGTGATGCTTATAAAACATGTTGCAGAATAAGCCGCAAAAGCAAGATTTATGGACACAATAAAAACAATAAAAGGTTCGATCAAAAAGCACAAAACAATAAACAAGAAACTATATAAAGATTATCTGTATTCAAGTTAACTTTTAGTGTTAAAATGTTGTTTTTAAAGAGACACATCTATTTGTTACCAGAAAAGAAACATAAGTTTATATACATGGCTAAAAGCAACATGGAGGTTTGGCATATTCATGAATGCTCGATAATCCAATTTTACTATTTGTCTTTTTTTTTAATTTGAATACGAGTGTGGTCGAGAAAATCTCAGGTTTTAAAGATTTACATACTGATCTAGAAAGATCATGCAGAAGAAAAGTCGAGTCGCGAAAGAACGTTGGGTGTTAGATTTAGCATGTTTCGCTCGTCTATGCCTACCCCATGAGAACATGTTTTGTTATCCCCCTTAACCTATGTTATGTCTACTTGCAGGACAATTAGCCGGTAAGTTGTGCCTCCTCGACCATGTCTCAGCCTGTTGAGCCTGGGAAATAAACCCTAACCCACTACCGGATATCGCGGACGAGGCGACACAGCTGCCCCTCAGCAGATGATGGCCGCCATGAGCGAGGCGTTCAGAGTGTGGGCAGAGGATCCTTGCTTCGGCATGGGGGTAACAGGGGCAGCTGATAGCCCAAAGACGGCCGTCCTCGCCCGCAGCAGGCAGCACACGAACCAGAGGTGTTGACACAACTGGTCACGACTCTCACACCTGAGGAGTGTAGAGCCATAAGCACCCCCTCTTTCATCCACAGTGAGCGCACCACGGCCAAAAACCTGAGCCCGAACTTGCAGCACCAGTAGAGGCAGCAGTAGCACCTTAGGTAGTCCCAGCAGCGCTGCATCTTTAAGTGTTCAAGTTGGGCCGTCTGCGGTGGAAACCAAGCATCTTTAAGAGCTGAACGAGACCGTACTGAAACAGGGCCAGGCTGTCGAAAAACAGTCAAATGTAATGAGAATGGTACTGCAGTGAGTACAGTATTTCAGCTCGCGCATAAAGCTGTAAGCTGAAATGAAAGAGCTTTTTTAGAACGCAACAACAGCATCAGCCTCTACCCAGACTGGCCCCTTACACAGTCGAAACATCTTGCAAGAGGCGGGTCAAGACGTCCAACTGTGAAACCCAGGGGTATCCCAGGTAAGGATTTTAAAACTGAACACTTGTGCCATTCAAAATTTATTGTTAACAACTCTGTATAAAATGACATAGTTCATTTTAAGATTGGCGTCGGGTGAAATGCGAAGATTGAAAGGAGAGAAGAAACCATTAAACAAATTAAACTGATGAAAGGGAAAGCCCTCAGGAAGGATAGCCTGCACGAGAAACAAAACAGCAGATTCGGTTTTATTGAAGCTGTTCATTAGTAGTAATGCATAATGCCATACCACTGACGCCCCCTAGCGCTGTATACAACATACATGTACATTCCATGATCCCTGAGGTCAAGAAAAATATAACTACACCATGAGGTAGTACGGGGCGACTGACAAAAACAAACGTACATGTGTAGGCAAATGCAAATGGTTAAGGCTATGTTCACATGTATGCGCTCACGTCATCCGTCATCCGCACACATCTTCCGCGTACAGAAATTGAAATAAACGCTCTCATTACTTTTTATAGAAGTGTTCAGATGTGTACGCACACGTCATCCGCCTTCCGCGTCCTTCATCCGCCATCCGCTCTGAATTGCTCACTGCTCGATTTTTGACTTGTGCGGACAGAAGCGGATGACAAATATTCCCAACACGAATTATAATTTTGATTGAAATTAGTCACCAAATAAGTTGAAATAACTGAATATGTTTGTAAGAATCCACATTTATATGATGTATGCCTTTGTCAATACAACGAATAACAGCGAATGCGTGGGTTTCTGATGCTTTAGAACTAGATATTGATGTTTCATGTCAGTGTTACACTTATTTGTTGTTGTTTCATTGTTGTAAACTTATAAATATTTATGAAAGTTACACACGGTTAAAGGAACAGAAAAACATGCTATAGAACACAAAATAAAGAGATATAATGACCACCAGTCTGCTGGTTTGATCGCCTTTTTAATTTCTTCATCACAACACCTTCCCCACTGCCGTTCTCATTGATAAACAAAAGTATCAGTAAGTATTTGACACCTTTACAAACTCATCTTAAACTCAAAGAAACGAAACAACGAATACATATGACACCAAAATCTCATTGCAACATAATTCACAAATCGTATATTGATTTGTTATTCTAGCACAATGATAAACATGATGTACTTTTTTACACACATACTATCCACATTTAACGCATGTTTACAATTTACCGTAAAAGCAATGATACAAAACGACAGACATACAAAAAAGAAATTCTATATTCAACATATTTGACGGATGAAGGACGCGTACACATGTGAACACCCCGTGCGGATGACGGAAGCGGATGACGTGTGCGGATGACGTGTGCGTACACATGTGAACACCGCCTTAGGGTCAGAAATTCAAAAATATAAAGACCATTCACACAGAGATTAGACCCAGCATGAGTCAATTAATCAGATGACAGGAAGCCTTATAGAGAACAATGACCATGTTTGTCCAGATTGAATTTGATAAAAACTATAACATCAAAGAAATGGACAAAATCCAGAGTACATACTGGAATCAAGAAACTGTCGCATTTCACCCGTCGGTAATTTATTCTGAATTACTTAAAATTTACAATGGTACAGGCATTTTAAAAAGATATTCCGCGGGTAGAATAAAATGCCCGAATGACAAGCTCATTTGTTCACTTAATGACAAACTTTATTACGTCAGTACTTATAAACAAAGCAATATTTTATCTTGGTGTAATGGATACTGGACTGCATTCATGCCAGCGTAGCTATTTTGAGGGGATTGGGGAAGGGTCATGTGGTGGTATCGGGGGCATATTCAAGAGGTCTGCTCATACTGCACTTAAAATCAATTGTGAATGATACTTCTGGGGGAGCAAATTCGGACAAGAAAACACGTACAACGTTGACAGTGAGGAAAATGAAAGGTCAAAGCTTGAGCCCCAAGAGGTAAAAAACTGAGTTCAGTCAAAGGCAAAGTAATTAAAACATCGTCGTGGGTCACCGTGCAACAGGAATAATTAAATTGCCTAAATCAGAGTTCAAAATACGAGTAGAGACAAACATTTGTTTAGTACAGAGATCAACTCCAAAGGGAAAAGGAAAGCGGTGTTTAAAACTTAGAGAAACGAACATGGCAGTAGATAAAATTGTGAATAAAATGTGAACTCATTTTTACGTTACACTGTCAGTGTCCAACATTCCTTTAATGCCTTATAATTAAAATGTACATGTACCTGCTTGTGTTTATTTTTGTTACGACTGTAAACATTTTGAATTCCATGAATTGGCCATTTCATTTCATTAAACATTCGCGAATTTGTAATTGTATTTCTGGACTGGAATACAGATGTATTTACGTACTTTCATTCACAAGACAGTTTCCATTCAGTATGTATGTACTTTTTATTATACGTTTATCCCTTAGTTAAGTCCACACCTGTCTACACAGAGCATGTTATGTAATTGCGCAAGTGAACTATTTCAAAGTGTAACATTATTAAAGCAGGTTCAAATGAAATACTACATAATTGTGTAATTTACGTGATACTACTTCTTTCTGTTATCATTTACTATCAAATGAATATTGCACATTTGGCATCATGGTTATTAGCACGCGACAAGATAAAAGGAAAAAACTATTTATGTTCATATAAATGAAAGAGATGTTCAAATAAAGAATGTTGTAAACAATGTACGAGATATGTCAAGTTAAAGGGCACTATGACAAAATGGTCCGTTCCAAAACTAACACACAGAACGACACAAAACACGTACAACACCATGACGCAACAGACATTTAGAAAAGCTATATTTGTGTATTTTTCATGCCACACTACTTCCATGTTTGTTAAAATAATGTGCATAAATGTGTTTATAGTATTTCATTAACATAGGTGTGGTATGTGTTTTATAGGCGCATTGTTCTATGTATATGATTAAACTCAATGTTTGATTTATTTGTTTAATAAAACTGTCAGAAACTGAATTAATGTTTATATAATTGTGCTTAGTTTGATTACTAATAGATGCGTTTAGGTAAAACTATATGACATGTGACGTAAAACAGATACTGAAGTATCTATGTATCGTCACAACATGGAATTTTATCAATAAACAGTTTTTGTCTTGGTCCCCAATATAAAATACCCTCATAAATAGTAGTATGTATTTAAGCACTTAAGACGTGAAATCAGTGACAATAAAAAAGATGTTTTGATTACTTTTTGACCTACAACACGTATGGCTGTGTTGCTTTTCTGTTGCGGTAAAATGACCAACATATATAGAAATGAATATACACATATCCATGCTACAGGTATTACCTACCTCATTAACTGCGCTGATTGGCATGACGATCGAAGCAACCATAAGGTCAGCGACCGCCAGAGATAAGGTAAGGAGGTTTGAGACCTTGTGGAGGTTCGTCTCTAGTACAATGGCTGCGATAACAAAGGCATTGCCAATTATCGTGAATAATATTATCAATCCAAGAACAACTGACACCACCACTGTATATTCAACAGACGTGATCACTGGTCCGTCAAATGATAATGGCGATGTGCTTGTAGTGAGGTTATGTGTCAGACTTGAGACATTCCAGTCGCTGTTGCCCATGCTGATTGCAGTTGAACTAAATATCTAAACCCTTATTTTGGTCTGTTGAAAACACCTATGCAAACATAAATAATCGTAATTTCCAAACGTCCTGTGTGTCAAAATCCGGCGTTTTAGTGCGGTATGGTATTCGTAGAATATGTTTTCACATTATTCAATGCACACTATAGGTGAAAAGAGCAGTTTCGTCTTAAACACAGATATCTATAACATTTATGTATTAGATATAAACGGAGTTCTATCTGTAACACAATTTGAAATACTTATCACAAGGTTGTGTACAACCACAATACATAATGATGCAATGTTTATAAAATATGCCCAGAATACACTGAGAAACTATGGAACGCAACAGTTATTTTTTCTATTTCAATGGTAAATACACTGACCCTCACTTCCAACGCAACACTTGCATTATTCGTCCTAGCACACTTATTTGTTTCGTTCATTTCTTCTTTTCTAAACATGTGCTTGTTGTACTCACAATCCTATATCCATAATTTCATATGCACTGAAATATTTATAGCAAATCAATATCAATTTTCATGACGTATTTGCTTAATTAATAAAATATATAATAAATAGGTAAATTGTTTTAGCTGATTGATTCTATTAATTGTGTGCGTTCCCGGGTGTGCGTGCTATGTTAATTGTTATTTCAATTTGATAAGCCATCATGACACTTTTAATGAAAATTAACGAAGTAATTTATTACGGGCCACCTATAAGCACTATCACATTAGAGTTTAAGTTATAAACACTAATAGTAAAATCACAAGTGAATTGTTTCAGATGCACAACCATGCTTTAATGTATAACATTATTTTGTGCAAATGGAAACTTAAATAGTTTCTGCTTGAGTATTGTTGTTTAAATATTTAAACGCAATGAAAGCCATGGTAATGTCATAAACCTGGGTTTCTAACCTTCAAAAGAAGACGGTACTTATAGGTTACTTCAGAGAGATTGTGTCAATGGCTGGTAGAACAGCATTTGTTCGCTTTAGCCGACTACAAATTCAGTCAAAAAGTACTTGTTCTTTAAGTTGATGTATTGTTTATGCGATAACCACATGTCCGCTAGTTTGAACGACGTGGATCTGGTCAGATTTTGTCGGTTCATGCAGTCGTTAGAGCGTTATTAAAGGGATAGTGACACTAGGGTCCAAGCTCTGCAGTGTTTGCAGTATGGTGTTATGGGGCTCTTTAGCATTAAACTTAGCTTTGCTGTGTTTTCGGGCTGCGGCATAATTATTTAAAACTTAAGATTGCGTTTCTGTGGTTACCTGAGCCTTTATGATCATTTTATTTTATTTTAGGAGGATATCATGGATAACGGCTTCACTTTAAGGCAATGTAATGAAGACTAACACAAGACAGCCTTGATAATGTATTTAATCGGAGAAAGGATAAGTCCTAAGGAAGCATAGTTTGCATGGGGAAAACAGCAGCATCAGTTTTTTGAAGCTGTCCATCAATGCAAATGTAAAATGTCCACTTCATTGACGCCTTTATCGCATGAGCAGAACACTATTTTCAAATGCAATCAACATACAATCCGTAATTCCAAAATACCAGACAAATAAAACTACGCAATAATAAAACAATTGATACTTTGAATGACTAAAGGGCAGTTTCAAATGTGGGGCGTTTTTGAAGTAGTTCAGTTTATTAATTACCGTTGTGGTCGTAAGCCCATTTTCATATTAACGTGCTATTAAGTTTATCCTGATACACTGCTTTCGGAAACAAATCATTAATCACAAATTATCACACTCACGTGCATGAGCTCATATTAGATCTATACAAACTGAACGACAAAGGACACAATGTCATACCATATTTATCAACTTGATTACCGACATAATAAGTTATATTAAGTTATTCATTAATTTCCGATCCCCATTAGATTTAAGAGCTCACGACGCAGTTTGCACACTGGTTTCATTCATGTATGTGATAATGTGAGTCTATTCGATCACATATTAGTGCGTTCACACTTAACCACAATTCATTAACAACAATGTTGCAGCTAGTAGTATTTTTACTAAAGTTTTGACTTACTAATTGTAAAAGCAAAGCTACGTGAAACCCTTCTATTTGGATATTGTCTAAGCATAATAATACCCAATAAATTTGAGTTCTTTTAATTGAAAAAAAAAATACTTAAGTAGTATCTATCACATATTAATATGATAGCGTAGAATAAAATAAATTGTGTAGTCTCGACACTTATGTTTGCCAGCTAAACAAGCCGAAAATTACCCGAGGCAATTTGAAGAATATAATATACCAAGCTCGGAAAACACACATACTCATTCTTGATAAAATTTAATAGTCATTCAAACTAACAGATCAAAATAAAACATTCAGTGTAAATAATATATCCAGGCTATGAGAAAATATTGTTATTAAAACATGTTAAAATATTACAGAAAAAGTGAATTTATTGAAAATGTGTGGCCCGTAAATTCGGCTTTGTCTTTTACTTTTCGACACATTGCGTTGAAACAGTTAAATAGTTTGACATCAATCCATATTTTTTCAGTTGACTCGGTGGTCCAGAGGAAACGCATTCGACTGAGGTGCGAGTTCGAATTTTGGCTCTGGCTTGGATTATTATGTTTGAATTTGTGTTTTGTTGTTGTGTTTTTACGTGCTTTTTTTGGTCAAGAACATATTTGTCTCGCAATTTTGCAATTCCTTTGCAATAGAAATTAATGTAGTTTACTTACATATTGCAAAATGGGTGACCGCTTATAAAGGTATCAAGATACAGACTTAATATATTGAATTTTATACAACCTTATTTAGTGTGTACACTTTTTAATGAAACGCCAACTCGTTGTGATAGGATTGTTAGCATAGATTTAATTCCGGAAATAATTACTCTCTTGACAATGACAAAGAACGATTTGTTTGAAAGTAAATGTTAACCTTTAGTTTTATATGTTTCATTAAACTGATGAAAGGGAAAGCTAACTACTTTTGACAATGACCGTTTATAAGAACATACGTCTAAGGGGAGCGAAGTCTTTAGGTCTCAAGCTATTTGAAACATCTGATTATTGACAAGCAGTACACGCTTACAATTTAATGCAGTTCTGATTTATTTAGTGTTCATTTCGCGAATGAGCATACACTTTATATAATAGTAACCTAATTTTTCACTATAATACGCTTGCCTAGAAAAATGACAGGTCTGCTGATTTGTTAATCCGCCATTTTAATGATCGATACGGTTCGCCCAGTATACATGATGTATGCGGCCATTCCTCAATCCCGTTACTTGTAGAAGATAAAACAATCTAGTTACATGACTCTTTTTAACACAAGTCGTAACTTATATAGTTTCACAGACACTGTGTTACTGCGTTGGTGTATGGGACATTTTGTCATGGTGCCCTTAAACTGGACATGTCTACATTGTTTACAACATTCTTTCAATGCACATATCTTTAATTGATATTACTAACAACAATGAAAACATACGACACTGTTCTGTTTTATTCAAATTCAATATGGTAAACACGATTTTATTATTTAATATACACTGACTGATTTGTGATCTACCAATCTTATATTGTTAATGAGAGATAAACAAATGATATTTTTTATAACTTTTTATAACTATATTAAAGACTTATATATCTAACAAACAAACAATATGTTGGAAAACTCTTTAAATACAACAATTGTAATGCTATCTACTAAACTGTGTTAAAAATCATAGTACAAATGTATAAACACATTATCGTTATCACATCGCCATTATTAGAATTCAACAACTTATGTAGTTTAGAAGTTATATTGATTTACTCTGTTTTTTTTTAAATGCTAGTTACCGGTAGGTCACATCACGGCGGTCAATCAACATCCGTTTCTGGAGGTCACCCAGATCCAGCCAATGTTACTATTCTCCAGTTAATTCTACTGTGATAAACAACAAGTATTTAATTGTATTTTAGTATACTGTATAAAAATTTTTATGTCTTACCATGTATATATGCAAGAAGTTTAGTCATGTTTGAATAACTATATCTGTATAAAATAATAATTAAAACAATAATAACAACAACAACAACAACAATAATAATAATTGTTACAGTTAAAACGTCCAATGAAGAGGACAATATATGACAGAAACTGACAAAATACAGGGACGAAACGACAGAGGAACGCGGTGGCTGCACAATC
>Ga0224511_10002677_pt1 | contig 12196 bp, 6 predicted proteins | sample SF_May12_sed_USG_2_FD_169988 | JGI IMG/M metagenome (GOLD analysis project Ga0224511, IMG submission 169988) | Sediment microbial communities from San Francisco Bay, California, United States - SF_May12_sed_USGS_8_1 | ecosystem: Environmental > Aquatic > Marine > Sediment | place: USA... | reverse complement strand
ACCTTGAGCTGACACATAGGCAATATGGGTTCTGCACATCCCCTTGTTGAGGTGAACATTCCAGCCAAGTTTACAGAAAACCCTTCAATTGGTATAGGATTTATATAGCGGACACGATAATGGAGACGGACAGACCGACCGACGGACGGACAAACGGACCGACCGACCGACCGACGCGACAAAACGAATCCATTATAGCCCCCTCCCCCACAATTTGTTGTGGGGGTATAATAACTAATGCAAAAACCGGCAACACTTGTGTGCAACGCTTTATAACTAACACCTGCGATAAGCACCCTTCACAATAAAAAGTATAAAATATTCGAGATTATATTATTTATATTAACTAAAAAATTCACTTTCTTTGTAAAGATTCAATGAATTGCCTAAACACTAGGTAATGAGGAATCATTTGAACAGCGATACCCTCCCCGACCCGTCCCGAAAAAGTTACGCCGCCTAAGGTCAAATCCGTCATCAGCCACTGAGTAGCATGCTTATATATTCAGATTGCAGTTTCATTCAAACAGTCTTGTAACCCTATAGTAAAAATATTATATTGAACATTGATCTTAATTTCAACAAAACGATGTTCGTTTAATGTCAGGATCATAACACAATCCGTGGGGGTAAAACAGAGGGTCGGTCGGATTGCAGGAACCTGATATAGTTTTACGTAATATGCACAGTCTGAGTTAAGACGATATTTATCTTACATTGAGCTTGACACAAGCTCATAAACAAACATAGCGCATTGCTTGCATAGAAGTTTTAACAACAGAAACATCACTTTAGCCATGTAAAATATTCCAAATATACGTTACGTTACGTTTACTAACACATTATTACCTCGGCTCAACAAACATTCATAAAACGAGATGTGATCATTTAAAGCGCATATTCCACACATATTGAAAGCATTTTAAAAAAGAATCTCATCAATGGAAAATACATAACAGTTATGTTTATATACACTACGTTAGGTTATTGATACGTTTCTCACTCCAAGAAATGTCAGTCATATATACTTGTAATAACACATTTATTTTGCAATAAATGTGAACTGTTCCAACGCTTTATTTCGTTAATATTGTTCTAACATTAGAATGATCCATAAACGTGCTGCGTTATTTTGATTCTAACACAGTGCGCGCGAAGGGAATTCCGTTATATTCATAAACCGGAAAAACCTTTCAGGTTCAGAGGACGCGCGTTTATGTTTTACAATTTTTAACGACAACGAGGGAGTTTAGTGAAATTCAAAGACTTACTTTTGATAATAATTATCTGTGCAATACGGCTGTTTATTTTTATTTGTTCTATTTTTGGGAATTAAAACCAACCATGTGTGGCTAGGAGCATCTCATTTCGTTATGTTTGTAATTGCAAAACAGTCGCAATTACAGAGGACTCGATTAAAACCACATGCTTCATTATTCGTCAATGCCTGTTTGAAGTAGCTATAATTTATTAAACAAATGCTAAAATAATTACGCCGCGCTTAACATACGCCCTTTATTTAATTATCCAATTAGGCTCACATGGATTACCAACCAATGCAAATACATATTTGAATCAAACGGAACACCGTTTTTTATTCATACAAGGGGATATGTCTGATCGTGTATACTTTAAATACTAAAAATATGTCACCTAAAACGTCTTTAAGCTTGTGGTTAAAATGACAGTAAACCTTTCCAGAAATATGTGTATGTTTACAAATTTACTAATAATTATGTCTAGAAACGCATGGCCTAAAATGGGTTTGAAGTACATATCCACGCATTAGTAGTATTTGACGTCCTATTACCCTTAATTCTGAAGTGTTGCTATAGTATCTAATTGATGTAATATTCTTTTAATAGCTCCTAAAGATATGTATATTCGCGTCATTTAACCTTTTGTTCATTACCTTCGTAAGAGGTTATAACATTATGTATTATCTTCAAGAAGATCAAATGAGCGCAATCCTTGTTAATGTCAGCCGAACATCTTAACGCCTGATTTCATATTATTGTTAAAAGTATATAAACCATCTAATTCACTAGACAAAGATTAACTAGGATTTCTATTTCTTGTAAGAACCGTTGTAATCTAGTAAGAGCCGTTGTAAATGTTATGACAAAGCATTATGTTCACGTTTTGCACGCTGTATACACGACTGGCATGTAAGCAGTACCAATCTTTTCTGCATATATTTTTATTGGCCTTTTCGTTATCATGAAAATAATAAAAGTACATGTATAATATAAATTTAAGAGATGCTCAGAGACAGAATGTTGTAAACAATATAGACATGTCAAGTTTAAAGATGCTTTGCCTGTATCTTTTAGGTCAGAATTGTTTACATCCTACATTTTAACAATATTTAAGCAGTGAAACCTACTTTAGTAAATATGAGAAACTGCCAAATATAGTTATTCATTAATGTAAATATATGAAAGAAACTAGAGCTCCGCGTGTCGAAGCATTATACGCCCGAAGGATAAGCAGTTCGATAAATTAGTGGAGAAAACTTCACTTGAGTTTAACCTCTGCATTTATATATTCATCTACTGACCGTGACCAGTCTTCCTACCAAGTACAATGACTGTCACCTTAACTTTTCAAGATATTGAGCGGAAATGGTTTTTGCATTATGCTACTGTGACCTTGACCTTTGACCTAGTGACATCAACATTTATAGGGGTCATCTACTGACATTAACCAATCTTCCTACCAAGTACTATGACTGTCACTCATAAACTTTTTAAGATATTTTAAGACATGGTTTCTGCATAAAATGCTACTGTGACCTTGACCTTTGACCTAGTGACCTCAAAATTTATAGGGGTCATCTACTGACCATTACCAATTTTCCTACTAAGTAACCTGACTGTACCTCAGAGACTTTTCAAGATATTGAGCGACAGGGTTTTTGCATTAAATAATAATGCGACCTTGACCTTTGACCTAGTGACCTAAAATGTAAAGGGGTCATCTACTGATCATGTCCAATCTTCCTATTACGTAGAATGACTGTCACTCATAAACTTTTTCAAGATATTGAGCGGACTTGGTTTTTGAATTAAATAGTACTGTGACCTTGACCTTTGACCTAGTGACCTCAAAATTTAATGGGGTCATCTACTGGCCATGCTCAATCTTACTACCTAGTAGAATGACTGTCACGTATAAACTTTTCAAGATATTGAGCGGACATTTTTTGCAGTAAATAGTACTGTGACCTTAACCTTGAACCTAAAAATGTATAGGGGTCATCTACTGACCATGACCAATCGTCCTACAAAGTAGAATGACTGTCACTCATAAACTTTTCAAGATATTGAGCGGACATGATGTGGCTAACGGACAAACATACGGACGGACAGACGGACAGACAGACAGACATACTGACGGACGAACGCGATACCATAATACGTCCGAAGTTTCACTTCGGGCGTATAAAAATGAATTTGTTAAAAATATATGGCCTAAAATTGTTAACAATCGACACTCTCACTTGACTCGGTTGTCGTTTTTACATGAATTGTAAATGTGACGAACACGCCAGACTTTGTACTCAAAGTATCACTCGAGCACTTATTCATTTTTTGTGCAATATAAATTTAAGCATCAAAGGGATTTAGAGGCGGGACTGCCTGGTTGACAATGAAACAACTAGCTATAATGATCAAATACGTTAACTTAAATGAACATACATTTAATAATAAGCATTGTCCTGGTATAACGATCAAGTACGCATAATTGATGAACAAGGCATTGTTATCGAAACACTAAATCGACAAATGTAACATCGCTTGAGTCATAGTGGTAGGATGTTCGAGTATCTTTAAATGACTCAGCGCCTATTGTCAACATCATTAATGTTAAATAATGTATCGAAGAACATCATAATTTGTAACGTAATTTGTGTGGAACCAGCTAATAGCTTGCTCATTATTACAATTTTAATAGATGGTGTTGAGTAAGTAAATAATGTTTTTGACCTATTTTTAGAAAACGGTTCTGTCTAACGTCGTACGCTGTACTGTGGTCGAGTATTCTTTATTTGTTCCCAATATAAATATGGCAAAGCAGCCCAAACAGTGTAAATGTTTCAGAAGACATATGGTGATTCTAAGAACTTTACTGAGTCTTTTTTTGTAAACACTTAAAATACGCTGACTGTAAATGTCAAAATATACTTAGATTACAAAGCCAAATATAATGGAAAAATAAATATTAATAACACCTTTTTAAAAGACTTGTAAGTTAGACAGTGAATTGATGAATCACTGTAACCCTGTGCATGCATTTTAGTTAAATATAATGCTAAATGTGCATTTTGCTGAACTTAACCAAATTGAATGACAACTAAGTTTGCTTCTTTTAACACTTCCATTTTACCACAATGGCCTCACAAATCACCAGGGAACGTTTCTGTGGCAGTGATCAGATTATGAAGCAAATGTGCATTGAATCAGGAATCACAAAATGTAATAAAATATCTAAAGTGTGTAAATGTGCATAAATCTAGCACAGACTACATGCACATGTCTAATGAAATAAACATTTACCGATGTATAACCAAGGGAATAATGACGGAAAATTATCATATAGTTTCCTTAAATGGTGTGATAGCAATATGCGGCATTGTGTTTGCTATGGGCACGTATAAAGAGATGAGATAAATGGTGCTAAACGAAATGTATTTACTGACAAAGGGTACGTATTACACACAGATTACTGTGACATTGCATACCAATTCATTTCGGAATACCACACATGTACATTAAAATGGTCAATTTTACTTCAATGGATTAGGGGTATGCTTGTCGGGGTACCGTCTAACCTAGAAAATACAAAGGCAAGCATACTTCCTGTGTGTGTTAAATCACATAAACACAAGAAGAATTTAGAAACGGGGGGGGTGTAAAGTTTTGCGAAACTATGCATTATTATTAACTTTTTTTAGCTGCCGGCATTAACATTAATGCTAACTTATTAGATATCCGCACAACTGAAATTGCCAAACACTCGTAAAGAAAAGCATATAGTGCAACTGGTTAAGCGTGTATTCGCAGCCCCTGGTTCCACCGGCTAAAAACCAGTATGATCTGTTTTTCTTGGATACTTGAATTGATTAACAGAGTAAACAGTTTTACAAACCATTAAAGAAAACATAAATACAAAATAAAACAAGAACGCAAAACATAGATGTTTGTTGCGGCCTGATGTTCTGCGTGTTTTTGTGCTGTTCTGAGTGATTCTTTCTGTACGGGCCATTTTGTCATGGTGTCTTTAAACTTGACATGTTTACATTGTTTGCAACAGTATTTCTTTGAACATCAGTTCAATGTTTATAACAATAACGTACATACGTGATCAATACATATTCGTGTGAACATTCAGTGTAGAGAAATTGTCAAATGTTTCTCTACGCCGCGTGTTAGGTGAAATCTCAGTACCATGTGTACCAGATTTAAACAAAAAAACAATCCGTACTGATTCTGCCTTGTTGAAATTTTAAAGCATACACACAAGTCTGCAATTTGCCATCTGCTTTGTCTCTTCTCTTTGTGTGTCGATGTTTGCTTTCAATAATTAGTTGTCTGTTTAACTTCAACCATTAAGTTGTTGTAGTTGTTTCTTTTCAACCCTTTTCATGTTCCCTTTACCGTTCAATCGACGCATTTTAACAGTGTATTTCTGTTAACATGTTGTATTTTAATGCTAAACTGAATGAAATAATAACACTGACGCACACTCTAAACTACATACGTACATGTATGTCAAAACGTACCAATAAAATGTTCCTTCCACCAAATATATGTTATATCCATTTTATAGATTGTGTTTGTGACAGGAACGTCTGCTATTCTAAGTAGTAGTATGTTTTCCCAAAGGTTGTGTTAATAACGTAATGGTAAATACTAGGTTTGGTCCATTAAAAGCACTATGATTATATACGTATTATTTTGCAAAACCGTAGGAGAGACAGAGGTTGCTTTCCCTAATCCCGCCTAATGATGATAATTTCTTGCACTCTTATTTAACAAATACAGTAGTTTTGTGATTACGACCTATGGTTTATACGTATGACGAACGTATATAACATGCATGAGGGGAATGGGTGATGCCTATTGTTTGGGATCTCTATACGGTTAAACCCTAAGTATATAAACGCCTTAAAGTTACTTTTTCTCTAACAGCTTATCATCGATGTGTCTCAACCTTTGTGCAAAAAAGTCATCTATATACAACCATCTTTATTTAATTTACTGTGACTCTATATATTTAGTAGTATATGTGACATACGTTAGTAGAATAATGTTAAAACACCCTCTTCCAATTCGATTAATATGTTATACGACGTTTGTGGACACCCATAACCTAGCATAACCTATAATAAAACACAATAAGTAAAGCATGCATACTGTGCCATAATTATAGTCATAAGAGCAAGACCAGATAACAGGGGTGTGTTTTGTTTCATCAACATTTGGTCAATAGTTTTATTTTCCTCCAGCAGAGGAGACATATATTATGTAGATCATGTGCCGCTTTAGATTAGGTTATTCTAATTTACATGTAATTGACCAACACAAAACTCTCGTATGTATCATAATCACACCTTCTAAAAATCACCTCAACGACTCTTCATCCCAAACTAGTTCGTCTAAAGACTGTTTGCGTTTACACATTAAAGAAAACACGCACACTGCTCAAGCAATGTTGATACAATACCGTATTAGTTTTAAAACACATGTATTTGTATTACGCAAGGGAAGAACTTTCCCTTTCATCATTGTATCTGTATCACACACTATCAACACAAACCCATCTAAGACAGACGGTATGGCAACATTCTGAAGACCTTTTATTTGTTGTAAGAGTATGGACAAACAAGACAGTTGCCAAATCATCTTAGGAAAGTTTCTATTTGGAACCATTTCTGACTAGGAAAACACACAAACTGTGTATAAAGCGTGGATTTTATGCACTCATGATATTTTATCTAATTAGATGCAAATAGGAACACAACAAATGCAGTCTTCAGTATATAACTATAGCACTGTATTTACTTGTTTGGTCCAATTACTTAACAGGTAAGAACGATGTTCTGCTCTTACATTGTCGTTAGTTCAACCCCTGGTAGAAATATGTGATTGATGTGTTGATAAAAGTAATTTGTGTGATTGTGTAATGTGTTGCCATCTACCTCTGACTCTTGTAGCGCAGTTATCAATCATAGGCATAGAATACACAATTAATAATACTAGGAATTAACTTATGAATAAGTACGAGTAACTCTGGTGCCAACGTATGTGATCAAGAAACGATTTAAACCACGAAGGTATTCATTTTGTTCGTACTTTTCTCTAGGTTGTAGTATTTATTTATGAAATAGTGTTCATTAAATAACACAGAATTACCATAAAAGGTAAAAGAGAATGGTATTAAGCTTTAGGTGTGTGCTTGTTATACACCTATAACCTGTAACCTATACTATTCCTGGGTATATAAAACACGCTATCGCGGTTCTCTTAATCTTAAATATAGAATGATGCATTGAAACATATTAAACAATATATTATTATAATAATTGAATTCAAAATGATAACAACCCAGACTGGAAAAAAGACGAGCTAATGAGAACTAGATATTTATTTCAAATCAATCATTCGTTGAGAAGGCTTAATGAAGCTTATTTGACTTAACAGTTGACTGGGTCTAATTAGACGGATATGGTTTAGTTATAAGACTACGCGACTGCGAAAAAAAAGAACAAAAGGATATGCAAGATAAGTAGGTCAGGTTTTAAAGTCCAATTAGCAATAAAGGTCAATGACGCCTTATTGTAGTGGTTTACACGCTCGACCGGCAATCGAGAGGGTGATGGTTCGATTCGAGCTAACGGAAAATCACAATGATATAAATTGAAAAGATGTTCAAAGTAATAATGTTGTAAACAATGTAGACATGTCAAATTTAAGGATACCATGACATATCGGCCCGTACAAAAACAAACAAACACACATAACACCAAGACGCAATAGATATTCAGCATAAACTTGTTTGTGTGTGTTTCAATGACAGAATGTTTTTTTGAATATAAGTTATTACTAAATCGTATTCTAGTCTTATCATCATTTGTTGTCGCGGTTAAAGATGAGTGCATATTTAAATGTCAACACCAATATTATAAGTTGTGAGTCTAACAGTTAGTAGAGTTATCTGATCAAGGAGTAAATCTTAAGGAAGCATAGCTAGCATTTTCAAAACATCACCTCTGGTTTGCTTAAACCTGACCATTATTACATAGTAGAAATGAAAGATGCCACACCAATGACGCCCTTTAGCACATCAGCGGAACTTTTTTTCCTCCAAATGTTAACAACATACAATCCACGAGGAACAGAAACTATATCTATACTGGTATACAATGATATAGTAAAGGGCGACATTATACAGTCGACACAGACGTACTAAACACTAGCTGAAGTAACCCTCTACACAGATGGACACCATGTATTTTGAGCAGATGACCATTGCGAATTTGTTCTGTTGAGTTTTTAACAAACCTGTAAACCTGTCAACAAGTTTAATTATGTCAGTATATGTTTGCTCACTGATATGTATTCAGTATTTTAAACACCTAATTAGTTGTTTGGTGTTACTGGTTCAGTTACCTTTTGTATGCCACTGCAATCATCGGGAATTTCAAACAGGATATTGTTGTGTTAACAAACCTGCGTTCTTATGTACATCATTTAAACATGCATTTGGTAAACTTATATATTACTGCGCAATTTGTGAAGTAAACAGGACGTAACGCATCTATCAAAATGGTGCATACTGTTGTTTGCCGATGAATTTCAAAATTCATTAAAATTTAATAATAATTGGCCAACCAATGGGCTAAACTGCAACAGAAACTATGCGTCGAATCACCGAACATATCGTATTTCCTAATACTTACTCGTGCACCATGAACCGCATATGGCGCTTATTGTAGATATTTACCCATTAGTTGAGGTTTTGTTATTGACGATATGTCAAATAGATCCGTATATAAGAAATTTTATCCAGTTTAATCCAGAATGCTAGTTGTTTGTTACGTGTAGTATATATTCAGAAATGTTAAGGATAAAAGGACACCATTGCTTTTGTGATTTCAAAGTGTTGAAAGTTAGATCTACTGGATATTCTGAACGTGTACCAGATAAAATATAAAACGTAAGATAATTATATTATGTTTCAAACTGATGAAAGTCATTGAGTTCAATTGGCTGTTGCGGCTATAATATAGTACATTTGACGACATTATAAACGGCTATGTTTTCAGATAACAGTTTTAGGCATATAATAAAAGTATACACATTAATAAACTGATGAAAGAGAAATCCCCAAGGAAGCATAGCATGCATTGAAAAAAGGCAGCCTCGGTTTTATTGAAGCTGTTCATCAGTGGTAATGAAATATTCCACACCACCGACGCCCCCTAGCGCCTGAGCGGAACTCTTTTCTTAAAATGTAACAACATACAATCCATGATCTCAGAGGTCAAGCAAAAAATATAATTACACAATGATAAAGTACGTTAATACACATTAATAAGTTAGATTTACTGCCTTTATAACATAAGCAAAAAAATCCTAATGATGTACACGCCAAAGATAAGGTCAATATTTTCTTATAGTTGTGTTAATGTAATACATAATATTTACAGCATATGATATAAGTATTGCATTTGTCAAGACAAAAAACGCTTAACAGCCTTTTACAGTTTAGTTAGTGTATGCAGACGCAACTCAACTAAACGATTACAATATTATATGCGTTATTTATGATGTCATATTTCTCAGTTATGACATTTATGACCCAACATGTTAAACATAGTAACTATGTATATAATAATGAAATAACACAAAGTCATTAGCATATTCCTTCCAGAAACTGATAAATAAAACTTAAATACATTTTTGCGTTATTTTCAGTAACAGAAATATGCAGTTTTACGGAATAATACTATGGAGTGTCGTTGCAGTCGTGTCCTCGCAAGGTATTGCGTATATCATAAACAACTATCAATATAGTTTATATAATTGATTGGACGTCTTAGTCGTATAATCGACATATTAAAAGCGTTCAGAAAAGGACTAACAGGTATCTCTGAAAAAAATAAGTAGATTGCAAACTTTAAACCAAATAATCCCGTCAACCAATAATATAAATACAAGTCAAGTCGACTTACATTCTTTTTAATCATTATTGTTACAGGTTGTACTGAACCGAAAGAGGAAGGTCCGTGTGATGCGCTAGTTCCTCGATATTACTACAACAGCCGAACATCAACTTGCAAACTGTTCTACTGGGGCGGATGTCAGCCCAACGGAACGATTTTCCCTCGATACGCGAATGCAGAAAAGCCTGCATAACTCGTGCTTTTTGTTCTCTCCCTGCTGTGAGTGGATTTTGCGAAGCTTACATGCCTCGCTGGTATTCTGATTCCAAAACAAGGAGATGTCGGGAGTTTGTTTATGGAGGTTGTGGTGGTAATGAAAATAATTTCCAGAGCCGATCAGAATGCATTAAGCGGTGTGGCGGTCCAGGAGTCTAATAAAGCATTGCAGTACCATCACGAAATACGGTTATGATTGTTTTCTAATGTATGTGTAATGGGAAAATGTTAGCAATATGACTGGTGAACAGGCATAGATACACGTTAACTGGCTTACGTATTTAAATGTTTGTAAAATAAAGTATAAATGCTCTTGATTTTGTGGTTTTCTGACACGACAAAGTGATTTTTGAATACTGCATTTCTGAGACTATTTTTAGACCAAATAATCTTCTTATGCAGCCGAATAGAACATTTTAACAATTTTGTTGAATGGCACCTTTAGGATCATTCATAAGAAATGGTGTCGGATTGCTGTCAGCAACTAAGGAGAATAAGTCTTAATCATACAAAATGCTTAATCACTCAATGTAAAATTGTGACACCCTGGATGAGACCATTTGTTTACTAAAAGGAATTATGTGAATAGCTGCTCTAAAATAAAATATGAACGCCATAGGCCTTGAAGTTTCAGATAATAAAATTTTGAAAATTTCATTTTGAAACCTGTTTTCTAAAGGGTCTAGATATTTCATGTATAAATTTTAATGTATCAAATAAGGGTAAGCAACTTAGAAGAAGTCATTTTAACACTTTTCGATATAATGCAATGTAAAATTGTGAATTCAAAGACAGGGTCATGTTTACCCTCGACCATATTTTGATCAACTTCAGTATAGAACCTCTATGTAATGCAGATGCATTTTGAATAGTGCACTCTTATTTTGACCCAGTGACCTAGATATTGGTGCCAGTTTCCGAATTACCCTGTAGTTACATCAGTTTAATATTGGAATTCATTTTGAATCAATGCAAAAACGTACATTAATTAATGTAATACTATAACGAAAAGATTCCAAAGTGAAGCGATACAACACAAAAACATCAGTTTTAAGAAAGCAATGTAAATAGAATGCTGTAAACAATGTAGACATGTCAAGTTTAAGGGCACCATGACAAAATGGCCAGTACAAAAACAAACACACAGAACATCACAAAAACACGCTGAACACCAAAACGCCCGGATTTTTCTTGTTTTATTTTTATTTATGATTTTTAAATGGTTTGTAAAACTATTTACTCTGTTAATCTATTCAATTATCTTAGAAGAAACTGATACAAAATGAGTCCTAACCGGTGATTAAACTGCGAAAACACGCTTAACCAGCTGCACTACATACTTTTCGTGTTTCACTGTTTTGGCAATTTCAGTTGTGGGGATATCTAATACATTAGCATCTATATTTTTAATGTCGGTCGCTAAAGAAGTAAATTCCACAAAACATCAATATCTTCCCCTCTCTGTATTTTACTTGTGTTTGTTTGAAAAGGTTAATAACAAACAGGAAGTATGCTTGCTGTTGTATTTTCTCGGTCAGACGGGTGTTGTAAACAATGTAGACACGTCGAGTTTAAGGGCACCATGACAAAATGACCCGTACACAAAAACATACATAAATAGCGTAAAAACATAAATATTTTGACTTATTCTGTCAGTTTGAATTGTAACAGTTAACTGCATAATATTTGCTTTAAAACGATAGAACAGAAACACATATTGATACTGCCAATCAATCATTTGGAAATTTA
>Ga0224511_10002676_pt1 | contig 12197 bp, 8 predicted proteins | sample SF_May12_sed_USG_2_FD_169988 | JGI IMG/M metagenome (GOLD analysis project Ga0224511, IMG submission 169988) | Sediment microbial communities from San Francisco Bay, California, United States - SF_May12_sed_USGS_8_1 | ecosystem: Environmental > Aquatic > Marine > Sediment | place: USA... | reverse complement strand
TAGTTCTGATTGCGTGTTGTTCAAGATGTTCAGATAGGAATATAACAGAATAGACTAGAATAGAATAGAATAGTGTTTATTTTTCAATCATGATAGGTTTGTAATCGCCGAACGGCTTTCGTAGGTTTCCGTAAGAACTATATTTCAGCGTAGGCGTTTTGGGTTAGACATATCCTTCCACCTGATACATCGAGGCACGATCGCCGATTAGGCGGAATTGGCCGAGTAGTTCCGATTGTGCTGATGAGGTGTTAAACCTTGAGCAATTGACCAAATAAACACAGTTACATTTTATGTTAGGTGTCAATTTTGTTTATTTACTTAGTAAAGTTTAAAGGGAAAAACTGTTGTATATGTTACATACATGTAAAATATTCAAATACAACCTTTAAGTAACGTATGTTACTTATATTCTCAATACAAAAACGGGAAATCTAACATCTACGAAACATGTAATATGAAGCTTGAAGTTGTTTTATTGCAAATTATGAGAATATAAAAACAGATCGCCTTTAGAACGCTGTGCAAATATATCCTAGCTTAGTGTAATCGAAGTGACGGGTCCCGCAATTGTGTAAATTGATTTTCAAGGCAAACATTTCGATATACAAAGGGTCAATAATATCCCCAATGTGTTTAGTAAAATAGTGATACTCGTTCTTCAAAGCAAGAATTGATTGTTGGCAGCTTTAAGATTGCGTGTAAATGATTAGCAGGGCGGAAAAGCGAAACTGCACATTGTATTAATTTACTTCATTGTAATTGTATCTTGATTTAATGTCCGTAAAATACGAAGCAAAAAGAATAATAAAGTAATCGGACACCAAATGGCAAATGTTCACCTGATGTAAATAAGAACAATAATTAACAATCGAAAAAAGACAAAAACACTTTTAGTCAGTGCTTTATTCTAAAACTAAAAACTTCAATATGATGACCGTAGAGGTGCATATATATGTATGTGTCCGAATCGGACTTCAAAACCAAAACTTACATAATTATCAGAATGTAGTGCCCCAAGAAAAATAGCCTTCAAATAAAATAATTGCATTCTAAATACAACATTATAATATTTATTTCTCTTATAGACTTCTATAAACATTTAAATACATAACACATTTAAATTATCATTTGCAACGCTCTTATTGGTTCAAACCTATCACCAAACAATTCCGCACGACGATGAAATTATGAAGTAATGTTTTGTATCAAGCTGCTTCAGGCAAAAATGTCAATTTGAAAGAAAAAACAATTGTCAAAATTGTGTTTTATTTACTGAGAAAAAATGTATCCACAAACCAATGAATTTTTGCCGTTGGCATAATTATATTTTACCAAGTGACAAAAGCAGTATATTTCTCTAAATTACTTCTGCTGGAAATGACCTCCGTGAAAAATAATTATAAAAGTTATATATACGTACTAATGGTAATTTCCACTCCCTATTTAGAATGGCACCGTGGTGGCTAAGCCCTCGTCTAGTTTTGTAGTCGGGTGGTACTGTTAATTTTGTTTTATCAAGGTCACGTGTTCAATCACCGGCACGAGGCCGAACATTTTTTGTGCATACTATTTGGAAACAGTTATATAAAGCTTAATTATCACACGCATCAGCTTTAAGCACGCACCACGATCTTCATACATTAACATAATCAAGTAAACACTCTTCCATAATATAACCATTCCGCATTGGCGTAAACATCTAGTTACTTGGGTAAAAGAAATGATTGACATGAACGCATGATAAATGACATTTACAGAAAACAGGCAAACTGTAAAACAAACTTTACAACACAAAAGCTATGTTGGATTAAGTAATATAAATCGTGTTTTCATATTGCTGGATGCAGTACGTCCTAGGACTTTTTAGTGTGCCTTATGATACGAAAATAGAGGTTACTTGCAGTACTTTCTTATTATTTATAATCAAATGTAGTATTAAACAACCAAATTATTGATAATAAAATGCCTGTTTTCCAAATAAAACTCACTAGGGTTGGAACATAAATGGTGTTGTCTGCATCATCAGAAAACTACTTAACTTTTTGTTTATGGTTCATCTTCTTAAACGGTTTCTTTTCTTTCTTTTTCAGTCTTGGCCTCTTTAATTGACGAATCAAATCTGGCCTACCAGTTAAAGTTGCCCGTATGTTTAAGATAATGTATGGCATATCTGACAGAAAAAGAAGTCCAAACATACCGCAAATCAAGATTAAACCAACAATACCGAACGTTGTAGAAGACTGGCGGGGATCAGACCGACTTATCAGTTTATTCTTGGCTTGACCAGTCCCGTTTTGTGGAATATGAAGCTCCTTGGTCAAGTACTCCTGGATTTGTTCTTGAGTTAGGTTGGTCCATGTTTTATTTTTTACGCACATACATGACATTATGTAAATTGGTTTAAACTTTTTAATCAACGCTTTATCATCTGAAAGACATCGAAAATAACAACGTTACAACACATTATGACCAAACCAACAATACCAAACGTTGTAGAAGACTGGCGGGGATCATACTGACTTATCAGTTTATTTTTTATTTCCGTTTTGTCGAATATGAAGCTCCTTTGTTAAATATTCTTGAATTTGTGATTGGTTTAGATTGTCCCATGATTTGATTTTTACAGACAAACATGGCATTATATACATCGGTTTTGATCTTTTAACCAACGTATTTTTATCGTAAAAAAGAAGGCTGTTTCACCAGACAAACAAAACTAAACTATACAATCATAATACAAAACAGTTTATAAGTATTCGTTACTTGCTGTGAAACAGATTTCACTGATGTTAACATAAGGCAACATAAAGGCAAGAAAGTAATTATGTATATCTCACGATTTGTTGTTACTTTTGTTTTTGACAGTGGTTACTCAAGAGGATTAATATTTTTTTGTAATTTTCTAGAATATTTATGTGCATGTCGTCCTTTAAATGTCAACCACAGAATAAGTGTTTTTCTTTTAAGTGCTATAAAAAGATAATTACACGAACAAAACAGAAAATTTTAAGAATGTATGTTGCGTCTGGGTGTTCTGCGTGTTTTTGTACTATTCTGTGTGTTTGTTTTTGTCATGGTAACCTTAAAGTTAACAATTTTACATTGTTTACAACATTCTTAGTTTTAACATCACCGGAATTTATATTAAACACATCGTCGTCTAACTGTTTAAAGAAGGAAAAAACACATTGACGTGCACTTGTCTGTAGAAGGTACCAGTTTATTCTTGACTTGTACAATTCTTACCTTTTAGACAGATGGGTGCACGCCCGCTCCATATCGATGTTTCAGTGCAAACTCGAGTCATTTGGGATGATAAACTGTAACCCGGATGACAAGAGTAACTCGCTACTGATCCAAGGGATGAGGTACTGTTTACAATATGAACGTTTCCCTCTGCCGGGGCTGACAGTGGACCGCAATCTAAAAAAACCAATTATACTTAGATCCATGGATTACGCAATTATTGATATGGTAATGCTTTGATATCTCAGCTCATTGATGAAATGATCATGCAGAACAAATTGTTAAGTTATGTTCATACGAAAACTAAATCAGATCCCGGTTAAAACCATCAATGCTTAGTTCAGACTTAAAAATGGAAATAAACTAAATTGTCAAAAAAATCTAAATAACTGCATGATAAACCATGAACAATAGGTAACATTTGTTAGTTTTGATGAAAATTGTACAGAAACCAGACTGTTTTTAATACACCATTCAAGAGGAAATCATGTTCTTGTCCATGAGACAAAAAGTAGGTTTACATCAATTGTCATACTTTTGAATTGTTTTGACTTGTTTCTAAGTACCTATGTTGTCAAAATAATTTCAGAGGTCATATATTAAACATGACATTTCTTGACTGAGACTAAAATATAAATAATATTTTAGATCAATACTTTCCGACCCAAAACTCTGTGCTCTAGTCCCTTTAAATACGTAAAACGGAATAAATAAAAGATACATTTATATAAAGATTTTTGGCGACACTTTATATATTTTTTAAAACAGTAAAAGTGGATAAAATGAACTATTATAATAATTATTGATATATATCAGTGGCGGATCCAGGAATTGACCTTAGGGGAAGGGGCGTGGACTTTGTCAACGGGGGGAGGGGTAGAAAATCAAGTGAAAGTGTTGTAGGTTGAAATAAAAGTCATTTTAACGTGTTTTGGCCATATTTCTATTAAAAGTATGCTTTAAATTAATCGCGAGCGAAGAAAAAAATGAGAAAAATTAGCGTTTTGGGCATTAAAAAATCATAGGTCCGCGGCCGTTAGGGGAGGGGGGGGGCGCCGGGGGCGCCCCACTGGATCCGCTAGTGTATATGTGAAGTTTTCATTTTGTTAAACTTGATTGGGAAACAAACATTTGCCAAAAAGCTTTTTTATCAGAATGCAGATTTTTCAAGACCATTTTTAAAGTGTTTTCTAACATTTAGCAAATGTTTATAATAAACACAAACACGTTATTTTAAAAAATCAACTCAAACACCACTTAGATACAACGAGGTGTCCAGGTATTTTGGGTGAGGAAGTTATTTTATACAACCCTCATTTTTCTGATAATGTAAATGTTTGAATTTTGAACAGCGACATCACGTATACGTGCATGAGCGTTAACATATACTTACTTTAACTGACCCCTTTAAAACATCGAGGTTATTGAAAGATGCATTATACGGGTTTTGAGAACCTAACTTAAGGTAGAGCAGACATATTAACAACATAACTGTAAACAGTAGGATGCAATTTATCATTTTATTAACGTTATAACGTAAACACTATTGCAAATAAGTTAGCAGTTTTCAGCCAAAGCTATATTTGGGATGCACATATAAGATGGCAGGTTGGGGTTCCCGGTTCCCATTGTCCAGAATATTGACAGACGTTGCTCACATTGCCTTCAAGCCTGAACCCAGTGTCGCACCCAAAGTAAACTTCTGCTCCGTGTTGCGTGCCGTTTGTTACTGACACGGTTCCGTTTGGTGGTGAAATAGGTTGACCACAATCAACTACAAATTATTTTACAAATATTATTTTCGCTATATTGTTAGCATGTACTTCAGTTCGTTTGCTTTTTAAATACATCGACGTCAGGAACGACGAATCGATAGTTAGAAGAAACTGAGTGTTACACATACGAACGAAAAAGACAATCACGTACATTGACATTTAATTTGTAGTGGCGATATATAATCAAGATACTGGAATGCTTACTACATAACATTGACTGATGTTTGATTTGATTCAACGAAGTATAAATTTTGACACTACATAAATGCAAGGTGATAGCAGTCACCTGCGAAAACTATAATTACCTACGATTTGGCAGATTGGTGTGCCCGGTTCCCATTGTCCGGAAAGTTGACACACGCTGCTCGCATTACCTTCAAGTCTGAACCCAGTGTCACACGCAAAGTAAACTTCTGCACCGTAAGTGGTGTCGTTTGAGACTGCAACGGTGCCGTTGACAGGAACATTGGGTTCTCCGCAGTCAACTACATATGTTGCATTATATTCACTATATAATGAGTATGTACTGCCGTTCATTTTAAAATTCATGAAAACACGTCTGATACGGAGTCTTGCAATTTGAATGAAACTAAAAACTGTACATATATGTACAAGACAAAAGACAATTACATAACTTCAATACACTTTAATGTGTGGGCATTTACAAATACTCAAATGTCCAACTACATAACCTTGTCAAGTGATTAAGCGTGTCCGGACGGAATTAAGTCTACTATCTATATGTATATGCATTTACTCGAATCTTTATCAACTTACCGATCAGGCAAATGGGCGCAACTCCGCTCCAGTTTGATGTTTCAGTGCATAAACGAAACTGTGAGGTCGATAAAGTGTACCCAGGGTAACAAGAATACTGCGCAACAGCGCCGAACGTTGTTCCGTTAAGTAAATGAACACTTCCGTAAACCAGAGGCAAAAGTGGACCGCAATCTGTTGAGAAAAAGAAATTAACTAAAGGAATGTGGACATAATAATAATAATAATAATAATAATAATAATAATAATAATGATAATAATAATAATAATAATAATATAAGGGACCTATAAGATGGCAGGTTGGGGTTCCCGGTTCCCATTGTCCAGAATATTGACAGACGTTGCTCACATTGCCTTCAAGCCTGAACCCAGTGTTGCACTCAAAGTAAACTTCTGCTCCGTATTGTGTGCCGTTTGTTACTGACACAGTTCCGTTGGCTGGCGAGTTGGTTTCTCCACAGTCAACTAGAATTGAAAATACTGCCCTTTATTGGAAACTAAAGTGTGCACATATATTGTATAAAACAAGCCCATAATAATATTTTAGTTGCGACCGAAGATACAGAAACGTCGACTACACAACATCGTCATGTCTTCGTGTGTCTACATAGTGTATTATTTATTTTTACTGAATTATTATTTTCATAGTTATATTTGTACATGCATGGATAACTATATTTGGCAGTTTCTTATATTTACAGGAGTAGGTTTCACTGCTTAAGAATAATTAAAATATAAGATGTAAACAATTCTGACCTAAAAGTTACATGCATAGCATCGTTAAGCAAATTAACAATATTTCACAAACAACAATAACACATTATACTAGGGTCATCTTTATTTAATTAGTGTTTATGTAATACAACTAATAACCTTTATGTATTTTACTCACCAAACACGATCATTAATTAAAAGTACACATACATTAAAGTAATACATTCATTTACAGAAACGCTTATTGTACTCAGTGGTACGTATACATATCACATGTGTTTCTTCCCTTATCAGAATAATTAAAACAATCCAGAAACGTTGATACCTGCCGTGCAATTTCGTACGTAAGTATCAATAACACTATTGGCGATCATGTTGCATGATGCTCCACAACTTGTGTACAATTGACAACGTAGATTTGAATTATCATAAGAAAACGTGTAACAGCCGGTGAAATTGAAGCATGCAAAGAAGCATTCACCAAGAGGTATGTTGTCCACCCCAACTGACGGCTCAGTATCCGATACTTTTTGGCCGACGTATTGAATCAATGTGAACTGGTCACAATCTACAATAGTGTTTAATGTGTTTTAGTTAATATGAATATCAAATTATTGTCATCATCTTTTAAAGTAGTAGTATTTCAATGCATAAAACACTATAAAGAAAGCATTTAGTAATGTTACATGGCAATAGAAGTGAATTAAATGTCACTTATCACTTATATACTATTTATTATATACCTGAGGAACACGTCATCATCGTGACAACATAGTTGGGGAAGTATAAAATAAGTGTATACAAACAATGTCTCATAAGACAGACGGATGTTTGAACTCTGTATTCACTCATAAAAATATTGATTCCATCAACAGCATTGTAACAATCTGCCTGAGTGAATCCGCTATAAATAGTTGTTGTACATGGCGATGCAGCTAAATCACAATTTATGCATGTCGTTTTCGTCCACTCGCATGTCGTAACTCCTAATGGCGATAAAACATTGGTTTGATGAAAAAATGTGCATAAGAAGCGCGAACAGATAACTTTCTTAGTTATAAGTATAATAATAATAATAATTATTATTATTATTATTATTATTATTATTATTATTATTATTATTATTATTATTATGTGTGTTATAACATATAGCAAGAGGGTCATCACAGGATTGCAATAATGTTTAAATAAAAACACCGTTACCTTTCAGCCTTGCCAAAACGGCCATCAACAGAAACATTAAATTCCGACACATTTTAAATGTTATTATAAATTACACATCATGAAACAAAATCAGTTGTGAGATAAAATAAAAAAGGTAACTGAACGAAGAAGACTTTAAACGCCTTATTATGATTATTCGATAGCTGCTCGTCTAGCATTATATGCTAATGTACAGTTCTTGCGTTTTTATTCATGAAAAGGAGTACTTGAAATTATGATTTTGCAGGAAAGTAAACGAAGCCGTACTTGATGTGTAGGAATATCTGACTGAAAACAAACATATTCACACATCAAAAGCTTCTGAAACTTCCGTTTTAAAGTTTAAAATACATCAGTGTGTGTACTTTTGTCAAGAAATCGGTTTGTTGAACGACAAGGCTTTTGTGTTTCAATCTATTTCTGAAATCGATTCCGACAATCAATCTACTGAAAGCGTTGGTGAATAACAGTCACTTGCTTTGTCATAACGATTTGTCAAATGCTTTGATGGGCTATCGTTTTAGATTTGATTTTAAGTGGCTACTTCGTCGGTCGGACCCGTCACCCTTCAGTCTGAACAGTTCTGTTACTTTGTAACTAACAGTAAAGATTTGCTTACTTAGTCTTTGATCTACCAGCTTGCTACTATGTGGAATATAGAGAATACTAGGTTAGTGTTGAATATAGTTCAAGTTTATCCTGCGAGGCTGAGAAAATCTAAAATCACGAGGCTTGCCGAGTGACTTTAAATTTTCGGGCCGAGCAGGATAAACTTGAGCTATATTCAACACTTATCCTAGTATTCTATTTATCCTACCATTTCAATGGTTACAGCAGATTTTTTACATTTTTATATTTAAAACGGATTATTTTTCGTACTTTGAAATAACTAATACGTTGGGTTATCTTGCTACATTTTTGTATTTTGTTTCGTCGCTATGGAAGCTTCTTTCAAGTTGCATCAAATACTCCTCAAAACAACTGCTTCAATCAGAAAAAACTAAACACCATCGATATATGTTCCCCGATTCAATTCTTCTTCTTATATTATTTGCAAGTCATTCATCATTTTTTTAATTGTTTGTTTGAAGAATAAAACAATGAAAATCGGTTTTACAAACTGTCCGATGTTGTCCGCCATTTTGATTTTATGCTGTCATGATCGCGAAATCAGGACGACAGTTAAAGTTATTCCTTTTTTCGCGATACTGCAGTATTTCATTATTGAATTAAATGGCAGACATGATTATTGAATACAACATGTTTAAAAAATATTTTACACATCAAACATATAGGACAGACAAGCGAGTGAAAATCTCAGAAGAAACGGACGAAACAACAACCAGGCGTTGACCCAATGAATTGTGCGTGCGAGATTTATTCAACACCCGTCGAATAAAGCTAGGATTATTCGATTGGTAGTTTATACAACTAATGCAGCCCTTATGGTAGGATAAAAAGGAATGCTCTCTCACACAGCCAGATATTCATAGTTTATCTCATCATCTTGCGAAGCCGTTTTAAATAAACATAATACATGTTACTATCAAAGGCTTTTCCCCAGTGTACTAGGTTCACTTAAAGATCCTTGGTCTGTATATTTATACCCTTATAATCGGTCACACATCTTGGAATATGTTCAGTATACTATATAAACTAACATTGCAAAGTACATTGCAATATAATGTGACAAATAATGTGTTGTTTTTTTTTGACAAAAAAGTTAAACAACAACAATACAGTCTGAGATATTGGGTCCAATTGATGAAATGACGTCACTTAGTAAATGACGTTTAAACAACGCATCAAGTATAAGGGTATTTAAGGGGATTTTTACCAGCCCACTAAAACTGTTTTAAGCGGTTCAGTGACTGAAATCTTTATAAATGATATAAATACATCATAATTTGGCAAAATTATCATATTAAATTAACCCAAGTGTATTTATAAAAATGTATCGCCATTATATTTGACATGTACTTTGTTCATGATGGTACATGCATGTATTGGTGGTGATGTCGACAAAAATAATAGGAATATTTTTATTCTGTATTGGAAACTGTAATCGTCTAACTAGCCCTTTTAAGCGATACCAATGTCTCAATATCACTTAATAGTCCATTGGACCCAAAGTGTCAGACTCGGACAAAATTATACCAAATCATACGCGTTTTTTTCTACAGAATTAGAGAAATCATCTCACTGCCAATCTGCCAATGACAATTCAGTTAGAATGATGTTTAATGCACCGTTCCGCAATTTTCAAACTTCGCCGAATGCGGTAGATTTTTCTTTGATCTTGTGAAAGCTAGTAAAGGGGTCTTTCTTTTGTGTTGTCCACGGACAACTGGTTATAAAAAAGCACTTGTCCGTACCAAGGCACTACTTGCCCGTACACAAATAAATGCAAAGGCAAGATTTGTCAACATAATGATTTAATGAATGCACTTCAAATGTTTTCTCATTAAATTGCTCTTATATTTTCACTTTAAATTTCATAGCAATCATTTCTAATTAATTTAGATTACAAAAAATATTAGTATCTACGTGTATTTATAGTATTAGCTGCGGCCTTTGGAAATAAAAAGGTGTTCTTTAGACATCTTGGGATCAGGGTTTTTTCACTTGTCCACGGAGTCAACTGGAAAAGATTTCTTGTCCGGAGCAACAAATGTACGACTCGGACAACACGGACAATTGATTTCGCCACCCCTGGTCAGATTGTCACCTGACAATATAATCCCAATTTATTGGATTAACAATGGCCACGTACTGTTATAAATTATAATGATTGACAGTTGCGGATTTGTCCATTGCATATTGGCATCATTAACGGACATACGTTTTCTTGTTAAATTATGGGATAATCTCCTTGATTTACCTTTCAAATGATTCCCTTATTTACAAATTTTAATTTCAGTGAAGTTCTTTTAGAAATCAATGTTTCGATTGATAGGGATAGATGTGTCTGCATTTTACCCAATGCAGCCTTTGTTTTCTGAGCAATTACCTTTTTCACAGAATAATGGCTTGCTCTTTCGAAATACTTAAACAAAAGATTAACAAAAGTAGAACTGGGGTGAATTTATTGTTCTAAGTAAAACAGTAATAAACAGACATACAACATTGTTCAAAATCCAAGATTGTTTTAAGTAATGGCTCAGTCACAATCATTTGCGATGCGTCGGCGATGGGAAAAACCCGGGTAATTCGAACAAAATCGTGAGACAGATCTCACAATTTGGCACCCGTCGGAGGCGCTCTCCGGACGCCTGCGGTTTGTCGCAATTTTTTTAGGCATCGACACACCCGTCGCGGTCCCAATCTTTGATATTAAAATTGTACGATTACTCGCAAGATTTTTCACCCATTTTAGGCATCCCAGACAAATCTCAGATGACCTACGATGCCCTCCGATTAATCGGAGGCGTCCTCCGAATAATCTGAGACAAGTCGCAAGATTCTGTGTGGGATTGCAAATTCAGGTTGAGATTCAATGTTTGCGAGTAGTCTCCGGCGACCTCCGACTAAATCGGAGGCACCCTGCGACGACTCGTACGCTTTCTGTGATCGTCTCCAACGAATCGTACGGTAGAATCGTAGTTAATCGCCGTGTATATAAGGGCGCCTCCGACCGGATTGCTAAAAGTTTGAGACGCTCTTGCTGCAGGTAGCTGTGACAGGTAAGAAAACCCTCCTTTTAATTAAAAGAAAGGACGATAGCAGATGTCGTCTCCAATCGCCTCCGATGCAATCGGAGGCCATCGGAGGCTCATCCCACGATTTTTTGACAAAATCTGGTCAAAATTCTTAAAAAAAATCTCAGACAATGTGACTGCTCCACTCTTATTAGGATTATTGCTACGACTGTTCAAGGATTCTTTGCATCGGAGGCCATCGGAGGCTCATCCCACGATTTTTTGACAAAACCTGGTCAAAATTCTTTAAAAAATCTCAGACAATGTGACTGCTCCACTCTTATATGAATTATTGCTACGATTGTTCAAGGATTCTTTATTTTCTACGCCGACCCCCAGCCAAAACTTATCCCCGACAGATCGCCGACATTGTGACTGAGCCATTAACGCTGATAGGTTATTAGAGCTAACATTAACACTGTAAGAAACAAGCATCTGTCACATATTTTAGAAGTAGTTTACAATACAATGTATATTCTGAACCTGCTGACAATACAACCACCGTGACGGAAAACAAGGCGTAAGATGACACAGATGACACAACCTCAGAGCGATCTCGATCCGTCACGACCAAAACATATAATACTACAACTCTTAATCACTAAACTAAATGGACTTACTTAAGGGGAAGTGTATTTATTGTTCGAAGTAAAACAGTACAAGAAAGACCATTGATGCAAAGCATCAAAGGGCGCCGTTTAATAGTTTATGCATGTGTTATATGTTGGACAACAAGAAATAATCAAGGCCAATCACCATTATCTTTATGAAGTGGGGGATT
>Ga0224511_10002675_pt1 | contig 12198 bp, 9 predicted proteins | sample SF_May12_sed_USG_2_FD_169988 | JGI IMG/M metagenome (GOLD analysis project Ga0224511, IMG submission 169988) | Sediment microbial communities from San Francisco Bay, California, United States - SF_May12_sed_USGS_8_1 | ecosystem: Environmental > Aquatic > Marine > Sediment | place: USA... | reverse complement strand
TATTTTAAGTTACTTTTTATTTTTGATATGATAAGTTAATATGTTGAAAGTAAATATACTATATTTTTAGGAGAAAGATCCCGAAAAAAATAAAAAATAAAAAAAACCTATTCGTCAGTATTTTGACGAAAAACATAGCTGGTGGCAGTGATTATATGTACTGTCAAGGGAAGTAATCACTGTGGGGAGTTTGCAATGATATATGATTCACAATCAGGGCGGGTAATCGCGCTGCTCCCGACATTTAATCTGTTTCGACGCAATGGGTCGAAACGTAAATAAAAAAAGCCGAATTTGCGGGCCACACATTTTCAACAAATTCATTTTTTTCTGTAATATTTTACATGCATGAATAACTATATTTGGCAGTTTCTCATATTTACGGGAATATGTTTCACTGCCTAAATATGGTTAAAATGTAAGATGTAAACAATTCTGACCCAAAAGATATAGGCATAGCATCTTTAATAGTGGCGCATGTCGCGAAATAGCCATTAATGCTATCATGGAACTTGTATTGTCGATATACTATGTATGTACTTCAACACATGCGTTCTTAGTTGTTTGTTAATTCATGATATATTTTTATATTTAAAATCAGTATAAACCTCAGTGTTGATGCTTACCATGTGTTGGACATAAGTGTTGAAGGTTATAATATAACATAGATGATCTACTGTATTTTGTGCCGGTTTTAGCCATAATAATTTTTATTGTGTTTAAAATCAATCGAGAGCAAAGCGAGCAAAATTTAGCGTTTGGGGCATTAAAAATCATAGGTCTACGGCCGTTAGGTGGGGGAGGGGGCGCCGGGTGCACCCAACACCTGAATCCGCTAGTGTCTTTTTTAACACGCGGTGAGTATAAAAATAATAGTACATGTGTAGAAATATGTGTCAAAGTCTGAGATTGTGGGTTCAATTTACAAATGCAAAATATCGCAAAACTGGTCAATTGGACTCGAAATTTCATACTCGGAAACATATAATTAAAGTGAATTAGTTGTTGTTTCTTTACCAAATGTATATACATGTAAATGTCATTTACAACAACATGGGAATGCAAACACAGAGGATTAACAAAGTACCATAAATATAAAATATAATAAGTTAACATGTGTATTAAACATGTGTAAGGACTAAAATGTTTATTAAGGCATATATCACCTTGTAAACCATATGTGGTTCGTTTTGTGTTACAGGGCAGGTTGGAGACTGGAAGAACTGGTTCACCGTTGCCCAGAACGAAATGTTCGACGCCGTCTGGAACTCCAAGATACGAAAATATTCCTTCTTTAAATTCCAGTATACGTTATGACAATCAAGATACACAAATACACCATCTTCAAATTCCAGGATACGTAACGACATTCAAGATAATCAAAAGTCCCATCTTTAGATTCCCAAATACGTATCAACATTCAAGATTCTGTCTGCTGCTGTAGACATAACCGCGGTACCGTCATTAAATACTAAATGTTTCTTTGCGACAGCTTAACTACAAACAATATACAATATATTTATTAAAAGAAAAATGCATATATTTATGAATTAATGACAATACAACATGATTTCAGTATCTTTATCCGTTGTTCGTTACAAACATGTTCTTTATACATGTTCAACATAAACATTAAGTGCAAATAAGTCATGTTTCATTAATATGGAAACCTCTTTATACGGCAATTGTCCCATGAACGAACGTGCCCGGATTAACGAGGTTAATCATATACATTAAAAGGTGTGTGGTGCTCAACGAAGACCACTTTTAATGTATATGTTTCTCATTGAAGTCAAATTAAATTTGAGGATGAGAATCACAATGTTTACATAAGTTTTCGTTGAGTTACAACTACGTTGAGAAACACAACCTGTGACCTTTTGTTTGAACCCAGTGAGTATGGGCTTCTCGTATTATACATTACGTGACGAGTGGGTTACATCGTATGTGTGTCGTTCTGTCATGCTCTAATCAGCCAACACGTTACCATGTTATCTTATGCAAAAACGTATACCAAAATACCCCTGATCAGTGAATATCATGCGATAAGAAAACATGGAGCACACAATTTTGCCAAAAGGTCATGCACGTTTAACAACTGCATGAGCATGTAAATTTCTTCTTATTAGACGTGTTGATAATGAGCATTCACGTTTACTAATTTTGAATTACATGCATTTTATCATGCATATCGAGGGCTTGGTGCACAACTATTGTAACTACCTAATTTTATATAAGGAGTTACAAAAGTTTTGCACCAAGCCATCGATATGTAGTGTACATTTTAATCCGACATAATAAGTTCACGAAATAGGACAATCGGGATCTGCAAAGCCACTGATAACGTGAGGGTTTTTTGTCACTGTCCTATAAACAGCAGTCAACGCCACACGTAGATAGTCGTAATAAAGCTGGTTATTTAAGTCTCTTGAAAACATTGGTATAATACACGACAAGGAGCTAAGACATCAATCCTCAAAATGATTAAAATCAAAGTCGTGAACCTACCTGATGAGGCGGGGGACACTGTGAAAGCGGCCGAGATGGGTGGCGGGTTTCTACAGCCTTCATTCGGACTGGATACAGCTACATTACAGGCGGTTGTTGATCATGTTGCCGGAATGGAGATACGACCAGACGACCTTCTTCTTGCAACATATTCAAAAACAGGTACTAAAGTTAGTCAAGTTTTTATCCTGTTAACTAAGATTTATTTGAGATGTAGTCAACTTGACTAATAATACCCTTTCATATTATACTTAATAAAACAAAGAGAATTTTGCAACGTTTTGACAAATGAAAAGTTTTGTACTAAGCATTATTGTCTTTCTGCGACAAAAACGTTAAATGTTTATCTATTAGTCTATGACCCAACGACTTACGGCTGTTTCAGGCACCAACTGGATGTTTGAAATTTTGTCCATGATCAACAACCGATCGTCTGAGCGCATCAAAGACTTTAAGGTAATTAAACAAGCATTATAAACGTTGCTGTATATGTTTTGTTGGATTGCGAGCATTCGATAACCATTTGCATGAAAATAACATTGAAAACATAAACATTATAATGAATATCTTTTGTGGTTATTTTAATCGCACAGCATTATACCAAGTAGGCATATGTTCATCTTGATGTTTATCTAACGTTTAATACATGTTTTCGAATTCATTCCACGTTTAATAAATTCCTTTTTTTTTCATTCTTAACTAAAAAAGTTTTACAAGCCCTGTTATGATAGATACAATTAATGGGTTAAACAAAAAGACAGATCATGACTTAAAACATAAATAAAAGCAATGTTCTTAAAGTATTATTATATCCGAGATATAATATAAACTGCAGTGGTGTTGCATCATTCATTACTACTGATGAACAGCTTCAAAAAACCGAGGCTGCTGTTTTCTCGTACAGGCTATGCTTCCTGAGGGTTTTCCCTTTCATCAGTTTAATACTCAAGGAAAAAAGCTGTAAACAATCTCTTTAGTAAGGAATAAGGACATCATGAAAATAAGGCCCATACAAAAACAAACATTTGTTGTTTTTTCCGTTTGTGATTTCTTAAATGATTTCTTTTGGAAATATTTAGTTGCCGCCCTGGTACGGTCAATTACTTTCAATGGGGGTTTAACTCAATTTTTAGCTAAAGCAAACCTCACACGTTCCAACATTTATTGGAGGAGAAAAAGTACAACATGCATTTATTCTCTACCCTGTAAAACTATTTTTGAAATATTACATTAATATTCAGCAGTACGAAGATATATGAAAATTCTGAAACTGCCATTTCCAGTAGAAAAAGGAAACATAAATTAATAAATAAACATGTGAAAATTATCAATTTGTAACGGTCCAAAGAAGTGTATGCCTTAACAGAGAAATCAATAATGTTTCAATTCTGTAACATGAATACTTTATGGAGAAAAAAAAATCAAACGTTACGTAAACTGTGTAGCCGTGGAACGAAATAAAACTTTGACATGGTTAATGCGCCTTAAGTCTATAACTCTATTTATTTTCGGATCTTTGAGTAAACATTGTTTAAGTTTCCTGAATTTCAGATGTCGTTGATGCTGGAGGCCGCCCCACCGGAAGTGGTTGACAACTTCCCGTCCCCGCGCATACTCAACTCACACTATCTACCCAGGTTATACACGTATTTGTTTGGTGGTCATTTAAACGGAAATAAGAATTAATGTACAGTGGAATTGGTCATTCGCGTTAAATTGTTAACATTGCAGAAGTGTTTGAAAGGTCAAATATTCGCCAAAACGTGGTTTCCCATGAAAACATTTATGTCACATGGTTAAAATTATGTATTGTTAATGTGTGAGCGGATGGCCACATTGTTTGTATAATACACTTACTTCAATCTTCTACTCATGTGTTGCCAGATTTCTTCCGGAGCAAATACAGCAAAAGAAGACAAAGGTCATCTTGTGTCTACGCAACCCCAAGGATGCCGCCGTATCCTATTACAACCATATGAGAGCAATGGCAATTTATCAGTATAAGGGCGAATGGAAGAACTGGGTCGGACCCTACGTCCGCGGACAATGTGTGTATCTCTTTATTTGCTTGATTCTTGTTTGTGTGCGAGTTTGTTGTTTGATTGTAAGATAATATGTAACACTACAGTCGTCAGATAACTTACATTGTACCTAGACTTCTCGTGTCTTGTACTTACAAAAGGACGAATGTTTAAAATGCGATGTTTTTAAAACCTTACTATATTAACATCTTCGTAAAATCTTCGTTTTTGGAAACAATCTTTCTTTAATACTATTTTTCTAAAATGTATCTAGGGGTAAAATATACGATACAACGCCGAACGGTGTAATAAGATTACATAACAGGTCAACATTCGTCATCTTCTGGGTCCATATAGTGTAGCACGGTGAGTTCACTGTGATGATAGGAACGAACCTAAGGCAGAAATTTACGCCCTGGTAGCTCAGTTGGTAGAGCACCTGACTTGCAAGCAGGGGGTCGTGGGTTCGATCCCCGCCCTGGGTAAATGACTTTTCTGGCCTTTCTACATAGTGTACACTGACCGCGCTGTATTGTTATTGTTTAATTTTTAATGCTTCCTGAGGGCTTTCTCTTTCATCAGTTTAACATTATTTACCGTTTTATAATATATTTTGTCCAATACCGTTATTATTAACATTTAATACGAATGTTACTACATGTATATATAGTAACAAAATCAGTACCCTTTTATGGTGTTTAAGAGGCTATCGAGGCGATTATCCGATTTTGGCCGGTCACGTGACCCGTATTAACTTTTCATAATCACCGTCGTGCTTTTTCACGTGCCGTTGAGAGCAACAAGCTACTTCATTAATGTTTAGAGCGGAGTTGAAAATGGCTGCCGATAATTCACTACAAACACTGTTTTATTTATTTATTGGAAAAGAAATAAGAATTATCCGAATAAGTCAGAATGGCACAGTTATTATTTAACCGTAACATATTTTTAATAATTCGACAACAATGATTGAATGAACAGTCAAAATGATGACTATCTAAAGCACTTACCCCACTGGATTTATGCAGTTGGAATACAGGACGTGGTCAAAACGAGAACAAAGAGTTTGAAAACTGTAATATTCAATACACTTTGTTCACGCTGTCTACACTTTCAAATATTCATCCGATTTTGCTCCAGTCCGGATACTTCTCGCATTGAACCAGGTGACTCAATTCATACATTTTTATCACAAACTGTTACAATTGTTCAATGAATACGACACCAATACCAACTGTAATAACTGTGTTTCACAAAATAATTGTCTAATATGTTGTTAACTTACTTTTAACAAGATTTTTATCCAATCAAACACATTTTAAAGCGAAAGCCGACATTTGTTTTTGTTTTTATAGTTTAAAAGATGACGTCATTGCTGACGGTTTAAATTCAAATAATATCAGCTGTGTGAAATGCGGATTTTTTAAGGATTCATTTTTTGGTTGTTTTATTGAGAAAAAAACATTAACAGGGCTTAAGACATCTGGATCGACAGGTATTTAATGTTGAAGTGCATTCGTATTAAAGACGTTAATAACTTGGTTGCTCGCCGCCATTATGAGATAATCGGCCTGACAGCCTAATAATGGCCTGAGGGCCGGAGGCAACCAAGTATTAACCTCTTAATATCTAAAGCATACGCCGATGACAGAAGCAAAACTGTATCTGAATTGGAAGTATATTTACAACATATTATTGACTTTCCATTAATGTAACATAAAACAGTTCCGCTAATGCGCTACGGGCGTCAGTGGTGTGGCATCTGTTATAACAACAGATGAACAGCTTTCATAAGCCTAAGCTGCTATTTTCCCATGCAGGCTATGCTTCCTGGGGGCTTTCATCAGTTTAATAACCCTGATTCCATTACATACATTTCCTGTGTTTCAGTCGAGTACAACTCGTACGCTGAGTACCTGAACACGTGGCAGGAGGCGATTGAAGCCAAGACGTTCCCCATCCACGTCATGTACTTCGAGGACCTCAAAAAAGTAAATATTCGTGTATTCTGTTGTGACTTCATGATTTAATTCCTTTAATATTTTATTTAAACAATAGATTACAGTAAGAATTTTACCACAAGCTAGTTGCTAACAAAAAGACACATGCCAATATTTGTGGTTAAATCGTTATTTAAATTGTTGATTTGTGTTATGGGTCTATCAACTGTCACTAGAAAGGTTACACCTCGTAGTCACTTCTGGTGGGTAATTGTTAGCTATTACCTGACAACATAACCCTTATCCATTGGAGAATTGGGAATGTACTGTTATATAAGATAATGATTGACACTTGCGGAACTGTTCATTGACTAGCACCTTAAACAGCAATAAGGGCCGTAAAACATACGAAAAGAGATATTCTACTACACATGGTGGTAATGAACATAACATAATTAATTAATATATTTTGTAACTACGATGCCTTAATTATCTAAATTGTACACATGTCCATTACGTGCATTAGTATACATATATATGTACTTACATGTATATTTACATACATGTATTTGTTGTTTTCTTTTCTTATCAAGCATAACGCCACTATTTATTTCGCCTCACAATATATTGTACCACAAAAGTGTTATAGCAACCATGGAAACGCTTTGTACATGTACATAAAATGCATTCAAATGATAATTACAGGATGGTGTAGCAGAGCTCAACAAACTATTGAAGTTTCTAGACGTCAACTTGGATAATGACCTTAAGCAGAGTATTATCGCGCAATGCAAGTTCGAAATAATGGCTAAAGAAAAAACAAAGTTTAAACCTATATTTGATATACCACCAGAGGCTTTCTTCAGGAAAGGTTAGCTTTTATTTGTTATAATCATTTAGCGCAGATTTAATAAACACTGAAAGAATCACATTATATTCGGCATTGTTAATTAGATTTGGGCATTTTATAGCTAGATGAAAGGGTTTGCAACAAGTAAGTTGTTGAGCTGATTGTTGTGGCGGCCTACGACATTCTCACTAATACTTTTTGCAGACCTAAACTTTACCAATACCATGTACACATGGTCTAGAAGATTTAAACATATATTGTAATTTGCAACTTCCTCTCTTCGTTCTGAGCTAGTGGAGAATCAGTGGTGGGTTCAGGATTTGACTTGGGGTGGGCGTTCGCGCGTGCGCCGGTTGCGCCCAACTGGATCCGCTAGTGAGAATGGCCGTGAAGGATATATTATAATCAAACCAAACATGATTAAATTAATATATAATTTACCTTCTAGGCAAAGTGGGTGATTGGAAGAACTGGTTCACCGTGGCCCAGAACGAAATGTTCGACGCCGTCTGGAGCTCCAAGATACGCAAAGACTCCATCTTCAAGTTCAAGTATACGTAAAGACAAAATCAAGATACGTGAAGACGCCATTCTCACATTCCAGGATATGCAACGACATTCAAGATATATCTAAAGCTATATCTTTAGATCTCGGTCTACGTATCAACATTTAAGATACGCAATAACTCCATCTTAAGATTCAAACATACGTAACGAAAGTAAAGATACATGTACGTAAATACTCAATCTTAAGATTCAAACATACGTAACGAAAGTAATGATACGAAAATACTCCATCTTAAGATTCAAACATACGTAACGAAAGTAATGATACGTATTTAAGTTTTTAAATAGCACCTTTCGTCGTACACATGTGTGCTACGTTGGTTGTATTTGAATTTAAATAGTAGATACATTTAAGATTTTTGCTTTTTAACTTTTAAAAAACATATACCCAATAAAACAATTTACAATAGGTATGCAAACAAAGGTTGTATTAAGTCTTTTTGCTACAACGAGAGCGGGTTCCATTTGTCCAGTGGTTAAAAGAAGTTGTCTGCTAATCACAGGACATGGCTTTGACCATCAATCAGGCCACACTACATAATTAAAGTAGGGCAGTTGGCGGTTTATGGCAAGAGTGCGAGCACTTTGTAGCTGTAACAATTTGGTTGGCTTTGCATAGCTAAATTATGACTAATTTAACTGACAGCAACAATATAAACTGAAATAAAATTAAAGATTTTAGGTACCACGATAAAGCGTCTACACAAAAGCAGGTAAAGGCGATTATTTAAAAACAAACAAACCTTTTTATTTTTGAAATTAAAAAAATATCGTTTAGGCAGATTGTGTTGTTTGCTCATGTTTGCTAGCCCAAACACAGAGTGTATATTAGGTTTGGATAAGTTCAACGAGTATTGTTTGTCGAAGTGGTCGCTAGCGCGCTTTATGGATTTGCCAGCTCTCTCTCTTGCACGTTCAATTTGCATGAACCGCACCAAAATAAGAATCATTCCTTAATGGTCCGTCAAACAGGTTGACGATACGTCAATTACAACTTGGAACGTTTCATGTGTCTGTTTTATAAGGGCCATCATCGTAGATACAAATAAACATTAATGCGCAGTTTATCAAAAATACAGAATTATTTTTTAACTAAACGAGTGTTGAATTTAAACCGCAGTAACGGCAGTTAACTTTAATGAAACAATGTGCGAAGTGGTTTCTTTGTAACTTATGACTGTGAACTATATCTGTTAAAGTGCACAACGTTTTCAACCACTTCGACAAACAATACTCGTTTTGATTCAACTATACTACTTCTCTTTACAGGCAATTGTGATTTTTCTTTTGCTCAGATTAATACAATCTACATGTATATTATTATTTACTAGTATACTATATGGAATTACTGTCCATAGAAATAATTCATTCTGATTCCACGAATTATTTATTAAATTAAATCTCTTTTAATTAGTCAAAACTGACTGTCAGATTTTACGAAGAAAGTATTTATGCCCCTATTTCATTTGTCTGAATCATATGCTATCGGATAAGACTGGTAAGATTATCTTTGATGTTATGTACACGATCACAATGTAATTTTGGTAAGAAACAATACACCATATTAAAGAAGCAGATAGGTTCACACATATAAAATCTGTACAGTTGTAATTTACATGTTAATGTATTTATTATTGATATGCTACTTTTTTCTTGTGTCATTGTATTTAGTCATTTGTTTTAAGATTTCTAAAAGAAATTGTATTCATTTTTATTTTGTTTCGAAAATATTTTTACTGACATTGTTTTAAGATATGTGTACAACGATGTAAACATTTTTGTTATAAATTGCCATCACGGTTCGTTACAATGGCTGATTCCTCACGTTATATAATGATCGTCATGTATATTTAACTCGTTGTATACTAATACAGAAAGTACATTTAAACTGATGAAATGGAAAGCCCTCAGGAAGCATAGCCTGCACACGAAAACAGCAGCCTCGGTTTTATTGAAGCTGTTCATCAGTAGTAATGAATGATGCCACACTACTGAGGCCCCCTAGCGCATGAGCAGAACTCCATTTTCAAATGTAAACAACATACATGTACACTCCATGGTCCCCGAGGACCAGAAAAAATGACTACACAATGATGTAGTACGGGGCGACTTTTTACAGCCGCCACACAGGAACTAAACACCAGCTGTAGTAAGTAATATTAAACTGATGAAAGGGAAAGCCCTCAGGAAGCATAGCCTGCACGAGAAAACAGCAGCCAGTTTCTTTTTTGTATTAGTATATATTAACTTCGGAAAAGTTAAGTACTTCCTTATAATTTATAAAAACGTTTAAAAAAGCCTGTTTTAGTAACATCGTACTGTTTAACCATACTTAAGCAGTGAATTCAACTCCCGTAAATATGAGAAACTGCTAAATATAGTAAACATTGCATGTTAAAATATTACAAAAAAACGACTTTGTTGAAAAAGTGTGACCCGAAAATTTGGCTTTGTTTATGTTTATACTCAAAACTTTAAAATAGTTTAATAGCTTGACTTCAATCCACACGTTGAGTTGTCTCGGTGACCTAGGGGTAACACTCAATACTGCAATGCGTGAGTTCTCACATAAAAGTAAACATTAACAATACTTGACTTACGTGGGATTTAAAATCGACCCGGGACCTCGAGCACCGCAGTCTAATGCGCTAACCTCTCGGCCACAGAAGCAAGACATATCAATAGAGAAATGTTGTTATTAAGGCTATTTAACGGTTTCAACGTAATGACTCCAAATTATACATTAAGTAAACACATAAACGTAAAGTAAAAATAAGATGTAATTTAAAACAAAGTTTGTTTTGGCTCATATGTAAACATGTATATATCATATCAATTATATTACTCTCCGCAGTTTCACATACCTGGTACAGTAAAAATACATCTAACGTTAATTGTTGACAAATCGTGTCGCAATATATAGAGCAAGCATCCTTAAACAAATATATATAGATTATTGCTTTATTACCCATTCCTTACAAATACTTTTTCAAATTCTGATTTAACCCTAAATAATTATAATTGTACATATCATGTAACGGGCAAGAAACCATACCGGGATAGCCTAGTGGTAGCCAGGTGGACTATCAAGTCAGACGTGTTTGGTAACTCTATGCCGTTCTTAAAGACATTACTCAATGGTGAACTCTAGTTGAAATTATAACTGCCACAGCAATTCAGGCCCTGCAGTACTGATCACTTCTCATAGCATGGGTAAGGATTAGTAAACAATTTAAAGTTAGATTTAATGTAGCTGAAAGGTGAGTGTGTATTCACAATATCTGTAAACACCATCTATCCATCAAAAGGCCTGAGAGTCCAGGCACACTTATGGTGAGATCCTCATGCTCCTTGTGCCATTTCACGGCTCAGTGCATAATGATAGGATTCCTAAGTTAATATCGATAAAGAGCCCCCATGAGTAATGTCTTTAAGTAGATTTCTAGCTATGCCAAGCCATTTTTTAAAAAGCACTTTTTAATTTCCATTTTAGTAATATTAAATATAGTTCTTAAATTGAATACAAAACTTTACTTCAGTAAGCAATCTTTATTTTTGATGAATTTATAGCCTGTCAAACATGTACACCCTCATCCCCCGTAAATTTCTATGTTTTGAAAATGACCAAAAAGTCAACCCCTTTTAATTTCTCGTGGAAAAATGTCATTTAAGCAGGGTTTCTTCTATAAATTTGTTCAAGGACATCTGAATGCAATATAAACAACTCGTTTTTTTAGAAAAATAATCATTTGTATGGTGGCTGATTTGTGCCATTTCGTATTATCGTGTTTTCGGGGCGAAAGGCGAAAAGGCGCCACGCGAAAACCCGCCAAATGGTGACTTTTTCGTGTTTTCGCATGGCGACCTTTCGCCCCGCCACACGAAAGTACGCGACATTTCATGCGTTGCGTTTTCGGCTACTGTTTGTCGTATTTTTGCGAAAGGTTGCCATGCGAAAACCCGCCAAAATCACCATTTGGCGGGTTTTCGCGTGGCGACTTTTCGCGTTTTCGCCCCGAAAACACGTTTATACGACATGGCACAAATCAGCCACCATACATTTGTTTTAAGGTTTTAATCATTTAAACATGAGCAACAAACTGTCTTAAGATACAAAACAAACCTTTATATGTAAAACAAACCTTATTTAACTCATCAAAAACCAAGCATATTGTATTAAAACGATCAGTAGTGACTGGCGTTATGGGTTCACATTATAAACGATACATATTTCATATGTGTACAATGAAAATCGTACCAAAATTGATTAATTTTGAGCAAATACAACCAAGTAAAAACAAATATTAGAAAC
>Ga0224511_10002674_pt1 | contig 12200 bp, 8 predicted proteins | sample SF_May12_sed_USG_2_FD_169988 | JGI IMG/M metagenome (GOLD analysis project Ga0224511, IMG submission 169988) | Sediment microbial communities from San Francisco Bay, California, United States - SF_May12_sed_USGS_8_1 | ecosystem: Environmental > Aquatic > Marine > Sediment | place: USA... | reverse complement strand
ATATTTAGCGGACACGGTTTTTGCATAAAATGCTACTGTGACCTTGACCTTTGACCTAAGAATTTAAAGGGGGCATTTACTGAGTTTGACTAATCTTCCTATCAAGTAAAATGACTGTCACTCATAAACTTTTCAAGATATTGATCGGACATGGTTTTTGCATAAAATGCTACTGTGACCTTGACATTTGACCTACTGACCTCAAAATTTATAGAAGTCATCTACTGACCATGCCCAATATTTCTACAAAGTACAATGACTGTCACTCATACACTTTTTCAAGATATTGAGCGGACATGGGTTTTGCATTAAATGCCATACCATAATTCGTCCGAAGTTTCACTTGGGGCGTATACAAATGGATAAAATTTTCAAAGAAAAAAATATGCAGACAAGACTGTTCTCAATTTCACTCGGAAATATTGTCGACGCAGTGGATCAATGTCCGTAACTTCCGTAGGACGTGCAAGAAACATACTACTACGCTACACGTCCTCTTTATCGGTGTAAAATCCCATTCATTTGTCTATTTAGCCACTTACTAAAACATATTATTATACCTCACTGGAAATTCCCTATGCTTAAGCCCTATACCAAAGCGGGTGTTATTTCGTTCGATTACATTGTTATATTACCCGCTATCTAAGGGAGACAACTAATGGTCTATTATTAGCCATGATTTCACCAGTTACCTGCCTTAGTTTCAGCAGCCGACATTTTTAACGTTGTAAACAAAAACAAAATCAGTGTAATTTCGAAAACATATGAATTCTGATATATACGGGAAATGTAACCTTAATATGTAAGTAAACAGCGAATTAAATTTAAACAATATCCTGTTGCCATTTGAGTATTAAATTCAGTGTTTATTTTAATAACCAAAACGAAAATGATGTTTAAGAAGTGACCTTGTTCAATGTGAATAGTATCCGGACAGATTCTTGAAATCGGACACTGTCATTAAAGTATATATTAAAAAGAAGAGATAAATGTAAACAAAGTGTATTAAAAACATTGTTTTCACACTCTTTGTTTTGCATTTGAACTCCTTCCTGTATGCAAAATATGGATCCTATCATGGTGAGTACGTTTTAAACACTATGTTTGTAAAATGTTGATCTTTAGTTTATCTTTAGAAAATAATTTGAAACCCGAAATGAACGTGAGTATTAGACAGTTAAATAACTGGTACAGTAGGGCAGTTAAGTAATAATAGCCCAGGAAGTATGATAATGGCCCAAGCGCTTTCTTGTTAAATGAATATGTACAGGTTACAGTTTTGTTCGGTATAATAACACAAATAACACATGGCAGTTAGGGTGACGGTACAGATTATCAACCCTTGAAAAATAATATCAACCTCGGCTAACGCCTCGGTTGATATGATTTTCCTCGGGTTGATATTCTGTACCGTCACCCTCACTGTCATGTGTTATTTATATACTACACATATAAAAACAAAACAAAAGTTCAACATCAAAAACCTTCGTTTGACATAAGATATATCAAAATACAAAGTGTAAGCTATTTATTTTGATTTGTTCTTTTCGAGAATAATAAACTGATGAAAGAGAACGCTCTCAGGAAGCATAGCCTGCACGAGAAAACAGCAGCCTCGGTTCTATTGAAGATGTTTATCAGTAGTAATGAATGATACCACATCACTGACGCCCCCTAGCGCATGTGCGGAACTCCATTTTCAAATGTAAACAACATACATGTACACTCCATGATCCCTGAGGACCAGAAAAATATGACTACACAAAGATGTAGTACGGGACGACTTTTTACAGCCGCCACACAGGCACTAAACACCAGCTGTAGTAAGTAATATTAAACTGATGAAAGAGAAATTGTAGTATAAGTCTACACTAGCGGCTCCGGGGGTGGGGGCGCACCAGGCGTGCCCCACCCCTTACGGCCGCGGACCTATGATTTGTGTTATGCCAAAAAAGGCTCAATTTCCTGAATTGTTTTTCGCTCGCGGTTATTTTTATACCAAGTTTAAACAGAAACATGACAAAAACATGCTACAAAATAACTTATACTTCAACCGTCAACACTTTTAAAAATTTCCCCCTTTCCCGATCTGGTCAAATCCTGGATCGGCCAAAGGTCTAGTCAGTTTTCTGTTCCTGGTGTGTCACCTGTTTTACGTGGTAAGGGAGATTCACATGCAACAAGGAACGAACTGAATATACATCATGATATTTACGATCTTTTGCCGATTGAACGTGTTACTTTATTACGTATAATAATTGCTTTTCTGCTGCTGTACGCCTTGAAGGCAAAAAAGTTAATAGACGCACACATTGCAATAGAAATTATATTAACACTATCTGTAATTATAGTAAACACTTAACCGTCACTAGTAGAGTGAATAGAATGGGTGTCAATAAATCCAGAACGTTACTGTGCAGAAGGAATGAATTCACAATATTGTTTGTTTTAATTTACGTCGTTTTTACATTGATTGGGGATGTGTGTGTACTCCACATGGTGGCTAACTGCGTCCTCACATGTGTCACATATAAGTGATTATCAAACTAGACTAAGCGCCTGTTCCTAGAATCAGTTATCACGAAGAGGTTTATCGCTTCCTGCGTAGTCGAGACAATATTTACTCGGATATTTATATAGCATGTCATCAGCAGTTTTGTAAATCAAATTATTAAAATGTATTGAGCGGTGGTATATATGTTCAAAACCAAGAAGAGCGGGTGTTGCATATTAAAAAGCATTTAATCTTATATGTCACCGCGGTAGTTCAGTGGTAACGTAAAATAGGTCACTGACGGCTGTCAAAATTTTACTCAAGATCTTCTGATAATGTAAATTGAAGAGATGTTCAAAGAGAGAAAATTGCATACAATGTAGATATGGCAAGATTAAAGGAACCAAGACAAAATGGCCCTTACAAAAACCAACACACAGAACGACACAAAACACGCAGAATACTATGACGCAACAGACATTAAAAACATTATTTTTGTGTATTTCGGATTTTTCTTTTTCATTTATAAGTTCTTAAAAAATTTATCCAAGAAATGTTCATTTACCGCCTTGGTACGGTCAATGACTATAATTGGAAGTTTAAACCAGTTTTTAGCTATATCAAACTTCACACGTTCTCAACATCTCTTGGTGAAGAAAAGACCTCACAAAATATGTCGGGTTACGCGAAGCACACATATCATTTCTTAGTCTCACCCATCATAACGAATGCCACTCAAATGTATATCAATTACATGTATGCCCAATGGAATATTTGTTTATGTGTCCAATTACAAATATAATTACTTATGGCCAGACAATAAGAAAATATAATCCTAATATGAAAGTACGCGTATATTTAATTGTGTTAAATAAGTACGGGATACACTACAATGTATATATCAATAGGTCCCAATCAAGAACCGCTGTCTACACATCGTGGTCCTGTTTACATACTAAGACATAATATAGTTGTGTCTGTTTGCAAACGAAGCGGCGTACTACCTTATAAACACATATTAAAGATGCTAGGTCTGTATCTTTATACCCTTATAATCCGTCATAAATCTTGCAATATCTTAAGATTACTAAATAAATTAACGTGGAAAAAGGAATTGCAAATTTTTGTGACAAATTATATGGTTTTTGACAAAAAAATAAAAACAACAACAACAAAACAATAAATCATACATAAAAACCTTTGCCGGGGCTGGGGATTGAACCCGGGAGCTCTTGCACCCAAAGCGGATGCGTTACCACTGCACCAGCGAGTCAACTGAAAGTATTGTAGTCAAACCATTTAACTTTTTCGACGCAATGGGTCGAAACGTAAATAAACAAAGCCAAATTTGCGGGCCAGACATTTTCAACAAATACAATTTTCTGTATTATTTTTACATGCATGAATAACTATATTAGGCAGTTTCTCATATTTACGGGAGTAGGTTTCGCTGCTTAAATATGGTTAAAATGTAAGATGTAAACAATATTGACCTAAAAGATACCGGCATAGCATCTTTAATAATATTTCCAGAGGACATTCGCGCTGACTTATTATTGCCTCTGCTAGGTGTATTTGTATATTTTAGTTAGTTCGGGTTTACTTTTTGGTCGAGACTGCTGCAAATGATTCCATATGCTTTGTATGTATTAAATAATTGATATTGTCCATGCAACCTTAATAATGCTTGTAGGGAATATATCTGATGAATTTCAAATGAATTTACCCACAATAAATTAGTTCTTTTTATGTACGTGTTATGAGTTGTGCATACACATTTTAAAGGCTAATGTTACTATTTTGTGTAGTAAAGTGTCTCTAGACAACTGTATAATACATTTTTTCATATCGATATGGACTATCCAAATGTTTATCTTTGGTATAATCATAATAAATATACAACAATGTGTTGTGTTATCTTAATTAGGCATACACTTTACATTTCGATGCGTAATCATAATTCCCTTCATGTGATTTAATTTCTGATAAATAACAGATTTATGGTACGAACATAAAACACATGTTTCCTCACAATGCAACGAAATAAAGTTGAGTGGAAACAGCGCATACGTCAGGGGCTCTTGAACGATTGTAAATTATAAAACAATGCAGAGCAATAACCTAGGAAATCATTTTCCGATTATATCTACTAAAGTTATATTTGAATAAAACAACATCACAAGCATAAGTATCTGCAACTTGTTTTATTGTTGCATCGAAATACCAATAATTTGTAGAAATATGGTTACTTAATATAAGACCTGCATTTAGAAAGTGTCGATGTCGACATTTAATTCAAAGCAGTCACAGTGACTTTGCTAAAAAGTGCAAAGCAAATGCAATGGATGATTAAGAAATTATCGTTTCCTTGGGATATTACAAGTTTCGTGGTGTTTTAGTTCTTGTAAAATTTTATTGGTAAATTGCAAATGCACAATTTCACAAGTGAGGTATCCCTCATATGTGACTCATCCTAGTAAGCAGTTAAACCGGGTAATTCATTTAAGAAATAATAAATAAATAAAAATAGGTTTTTTTTCTAAATGTCTGTGGCGTCATGGTGTTCTACTTGTTTTTGTGTTGTTCTGTGTGTTGGTTTTTGTACGGGCCATATTGTCATGGTGCCCTTAAACTTGACAAATCAACATTGTTTACAACATTCCTCCTTTGAACATCTCTTCAATTTATATTAAGAGTTAACAGGTTTAATCTTAATCAATGCAGAAAACGGCGTAGACCAACAACAAAAAATAAAGTTCCCATACCCCACTACATCGACAAAAGACCTAAGCAAAAGTAGCTTGGATTAGCCTCTATAGTGCTTTAATTTCTATACATATTTGGCAACACACTGTTTTAATGTCACGTCAGGAAATTAGTTCCTACTGCACAGTAACTGTCTGACTTTATTGACACCCATACAATTTACTCTATTAGTGTTTACTATACTTACAGAGAGTGTTAATATAATGCCTATTGCAGTGCGTGCATCTGTTAACTTTTATTGCCTTTTTAGCGTAACACAGAAGAAAAGCAATTATTGTACGTAATAATTTTGCACGTTTCATCGCCAAAAGGTCGTAGAAGTCAATTATAATTTCATTTCGTTTCTTATTGCGTCGTGTGAATCGCACTTACAACAATCAAGAACAGACAGATAACTAGACGTTTTACCCTAAAAGAACAATTCTGTTAAAATAGCGTACACTTTATATTAAGACATATCATACGTAAATAATGCCTTTTGATAATAAATGAATGTGTTTGTTAATAGTTGTACTGTGTAAAAAGTGGCTAAATAGAACAGTTGATGCGAATTAACGTCGAAATAAAGGACGTGTAGCGTGTAATAGTAAGGCTTTTACACGTCCGGCAACTGACCCACTGCATAGAAACAATGTCTGAGTCAACATATAATTGATTTAGAACTGCATTGTCTGCAACATTTCTTCTTTGAACATTTTATATTTTGTGGTAGCATTATACGCTTAATACTTCATCTAATCATAAGTGAATTTGACGATCGACTGCCTTTATAACAGAGTAGAAGTTTGGACTACATAATAATCAAATGAAACATTTCTGAATAAATATTTTAAGTCACATACAATCTTAAATGGGTTTTGTATAATACAATATATTACTTTTATTAATTACGAGTTCCGCTATGTTTTGTACATCGTTCAGAAATCAATTCAACCAACGCCATAGTGAAAAAAGTGATCAATATAAACTTTACATAATTTTAATGTTTTTGTTTTCAAATACACGTTTGTTTCGTGATTATAATTGATCAATACACCTGTTACGAACGGGATATAACTATATATATTGTGCTCTACTAAACATATGTTCGTAAAGTTCATAAAAATAGTTTCGATAAAAACAAGGAGACTTAACCCCTGTGTTGTCTGCCAAACGGATTCTAGTAAAGTCTGCTGCATAAAATCAGTCTTAACCTGCGCCATTGAAGACTGTGCTAATGTCTATAAAACGCACATTGATGATTAAGTATTTAGTAATCTTTACGTTTGTAATTACATTTTCTTCACTCTGACATACATTAAAAACACATTGTTATAATCCTTGTTTACATTTAAGAAGTTAAGCATTTTTTTATATTCGTTCAGAATTCTACTTACCCATAAAAATCAGGGAGGTATAAAAAGTGCAAAGGAGAAGCTTATTTAAGCCCATCCTTGTCTTCTTTAACATGTTTGTTATTTGTGCCAACATGTATGTGTCTGATATAATTTTGCTATATCACCTTGAGCTGATGTTTGTTTCAAGTTTTGGTACATCATATTCAAAATAAAATGAGCTCGTGTTTACAAAAAGCTAACACTATTGGATTTGCGTAGTGGCTGTATAATGTCGCCCCGTACTTCGTCATTGTGTAGTTATATTTGTCTGATCCATCCGCAGGTATGGATTGTATGTTGTTTTCATTTGAAATAGTCCGCTCATGCGCTAGGGGGCGTCAATGGTTTTGCAAATTTTCATTACTACTGATGAACAGCTTCAATAAAACCTGCTATGTTTTCTGAGAAATTTCCCGTTTCTCAGTTTTATTGAACTTTCTACAGCTGGTGTTAAGTGCCAGTGTGGCGGCTGTAAAATGTCGACCCGTACTTCATCACTGTGTAGTTATATTATTCTGGTTTTCATGGATTATGGATTGTATGTTGTTAACATTTTAAAAAAGACCTCCGCTCATGCGCTAGGGAGCGTCAGTGGTGTGGCATCTTTCATTACCTTCGATAAACAACTTAAAAAAACGAGGCTGTTTTTCCCATGCAGGCTTTGCTTCCTGAAGGCTTTCCCTTTCCTCAGTTTTATGAATGGGCTGATCCAACGTTATATTTTACACACTCATTGTATGTTGTTATGCATATACATTTTACTATTTTTATCTGTTTATTGCATGATATAGTGTTTAGTGCCTGTGTGGCGGCTGTAAAAAGTCGCCCCGTACTACATCATTGTGTAGTCATATTTTTCTGGTCCTCAGGGATCATGGAGTGTACATGTATCTTGTATACATTTGAAAATGGAGTTCCGCTCATGCGCTAGGGGGCGTCAGTGGTGTGGCATCATTCATTACTACTGATGAACAGCTTCAATAAAACCGAGGCTGCTGTTTTCTAGTGCAGGCTATGCTTTCTGAGGGCTTTCCCTTTCATCAGTTTAATATACACTTTTAATGCTTGTACTTGAATTTGCCTCGTACTGTTCATTACCCGTTGTCATTAAAGAAACGGAATCAGTTGATAATCTAAAATAATTTTTTATGCTCACTTTTCATTTCAGTAGTAAACATGTATAGTGTATTTGTTATTGCCAGAAGTAGAAAACGCAACAGCTGTATATTGAAAGAACATATCTAAACCTAGATTATGAAAATTATATAAATGTTGTTTCTTTAAAAAAATGTGCATAGAACAGTGAACGATCAGTCAATGCATTGTGAGTTCAATAACATGTCTAGATACATATCTTTGATATATATATATTGGTATGATATGCTGAGCTGAGTTGTCCAAACGCAGTGTAAATGTTTTAATAGGGAAGTGGCGTACGATATATCCTCTGTACAGGTTTTTTTAACATTAATAAAAGAAAATATTACATTCTTTGGACACTATCAATAACGAATGCGTCTTTAGTGTACTTAAAGGCTTAATGTACTGGACGAAGATCTAAAAAGGGTTTGATTATAACAACTGAAACACTGATTGTTATATAAAAGTTCACATTTGTTTTAAGTTGCATCGTGCACGAGCGTGTGACTATAGCTTTTAAACAACATTCAAATTGTATCTTGAAATTGCAATATCTGGCATTAACATTAACAACACACCGCTTTTAAATATCGCCTGTATGTCTACAGCAAAGAAGTAGATTTGCGCGTATGAGTGCATTTAAGAGCTGGAACCATTTTGGTAAATAACAAGCAAATACCAAGAACATTGTTAGCCTGACAATTCGCACGTAATTTTAGGTGTTGTTAATGGTTTGGTTCTGATAATTGTGTTCAAGTGATAGTATGTGCAGTGCAAGTTTTTACATTAAATTCTATTTTCGTTGTTTTATATATGAAGTTTAATTATCGTTAACACCAAAACGGAGCTAACAAGGGTTAACATTTTGTTTTGGACATTACATTCATTCACCGATGTTTGATATTTAATACTACCAGTAATTACACTGTACCAACTTAAACTACCAAAACTGCGAGCTATGTCTACAAAATGAAACAGAATATTTTCGATAACATATATGCGCATTTTGTTTGAAGAAACCGACACACAAAACAAATTGCGCTTCATTGCAATTGAATGGGATTCGCTTTGTTTAAAAAAATATAACATTTATTATAAGTCGATTGTTCTATGATCTCAGAATAGATTGAACATTCGTCTTAGTTTTCATTCGCGCAGTTGCCGTCGCGCGAACATCTTGATAATAAATAGGTAAAATTACCCGCAAACCCATTTTTGTCGAGATACCATTCGTACTGAATTGTTTATATGAAATAATTTCTGTTTAATTATATTTTTTAACGCGAACAAAAACGCAGACACTTTTAAAATAAGTAATCTTGGATCGCAATGAGTGTATTGCAAAGCGATTGCCTTTCCCTTGCAGGTTAGAGGACTGGCATATTAACGGACTTGCACACTTCATATATTCAAGTAGTAAACGCAACAGATATATATCTCAATTACAGAACTTTCTACAGCTTTTGGCACACACCATATTGAACAACTAGGAGAATAACAATGCGAATTCATAAGTTTTTGCACCGATCAATACTAGTTGGGTTAATCTGCTTTTTATTTAATGTTGTCGCGAAAATTTCATATATACATGTATCTATTCAAATGCAGACATCACATAAGTCAGTTAGGCCTTTGTAAGCAACGTGTAATTGATGCAAATGGTTCACTATTTAAGGATTGAATTTCATTCTGGGCGCATTTATTGGATCATGAACGCAATGGTCAAACTGGCAAATCCATGATCCAATAAATGCACCCAGAATGAAATTCAATCCTTATACATGTATTTACATTCTTATTTAAAGAAATGCGCTATATTTAAATTCAATTTTACATTAAAAGTGCTTGTTTTAAGTGAATAAAATAACCTTGTCAACGGGAGGAAAAAGCTGTTCTTCCTTCCCTCATAACACATTCTAATTATTTATTACGCGCTATAAATAGAACTTCCAGGTGAATAATAATTTCTTTAAAAATCACGGGCGGCAAATTGAAACACTAAGTGTAATAGTACATACACCGATAACATCACTGTTTAAAGGGCGCAACTAATGAACTATGCCGTTTGAGTATTGATTTTATTGTGCTGCGCTGCAACAAAGTGTCCAGTACGGCAATGTTTGTATCCATTGTTTACATTACGTTGCAAAATTGAAACAAGTTTGGGTTTTTTTTCTACATCTTTTTTACACAAATTGAGGAAAAGAAAAAAGTATAGCGTGTTTTAGCTTCAGATTATGTTAAAAAAATGTAAGTCCTTTTTATGTGTGCAGTATTTGTTTAAGATATCTGTTATTTAAACTTAAAAGAATGAAAAAGTATGTCAAACAGAAGGCAGGATTCCGTTGGAAATGTGTCTTGAAATCAATGTTGATTCTTTTATTTACAAGAATAAACAATGAACAGTCGTCTATCGTTAGCAAAATATCAATTTACTTGGCGACACATGTGACAATCTACTTCATAAGGTAGGTCGAGTTTTTGTTTTTAAATAATATAAAGTTTACAATGTAGAATGTTATGAAAAGTCTACGCCAGTGATGAGGCTTTGTAATTACAGGCTCATAAACGCAATCGTTTTCCTTATCAAAATGCTTGTTGAATGTAAATATTATGAATATAATCTTATAATGCTTAGGAAATATCAAGACGCTTCTCGAGATGCCCCACAATCACGTTTCTTCAATATTGATATAGCAAGAAAAATATTTTAGTCCAAGACATTGTTAATTAGGTATACTATTATTGCAATAAACCTCGCCTATTTTAGTCTACCTAAAAAGCTAGGAAATAAGATTTCGTTGGATTTGCCACATCACGTACAAATCTATGCAATTTTAACGACTGCGGTATCTTTGCAAATATAGGCATCGCAGTTCGGTATCAGCAGAACATGGACTTTTAAGTAAGTTCGGGTTTACTTTTTGGTCAAGACTGTCGAACAAGTCTCCATAAACTACGGGTAGACATTTATTACATAATTAAAAGGTGTCCATGCAATCTTAAAGAGCAATGGGTAAACAATATCTGATGATTTTCAAATGCATCAATGGTTACATTAAAATATTCTGGTTTTTGTTATTTATTGTATGTTTTTGTTATGAATAGTACATGTACAATTCTATTAATATTGTTATTATTATATGTAATTTATTTTCACTTTTCAACTGTAAAATACAATTGTCATATACTTGACTATCCAAGTGTTTATCTGTAGTATGATGTTAATCATTTTGATTATACAATAATTCTGTGATATTATATAGATTAGTCATAAACTTACTTTTAAATGCACACTTGTTATTCCAATCATGTAATTGAATTTATGATAATTACAGATTTATCATAGGAACATCAAACACGTGTTGCAATTCAATTCAAGATAATAAAAGTGGAAACTGCGCATACGCTATTTGCTCGGAACGATAATGAGACAATTAGTTTAATAATATTTATTATGATCAGGTGCTCTTGAACGATTGTAAATTATAAAACAATGCAGAGCAATAACCTAAGAATGCATTTTCTGATGATACCAACTGAAGTTATAAGTAAAATGGAAACATCATAGCTTTAGCATTGCGTCGAAATACCAACAGTAGTCTGCACATCTTAATACTTTCTAACATTTTAACTAGTTTTGTTTTTTTATGAAAATAGTAGTGTTCTCAATATTTTCATCATTTGTAAATTTGCAAATTTTAATGATATATTTCAATTTCGAAAAAACCTCTTAATTCTAATCATAGTTTTCTTTGGACATATTTTAATATGACAATCATCAATGTGTATTTTAACTTTACACATTGTAAAACGAAGCCTGTAAATCATTCAATTAGTATTTCAAAGTAAGTTTTCAATACACCAACAATCATATCCATTGGTTCCACCAATGTCCACAAACCATTCTACAAAACTTATTCTCAATATGACATGTCTTATTCAGTTCAATATTACACTGTGGGTAGCAACTACAACGTAACGTCAAAAAATCGACCTCCCCCTGTAACTCCATGTTAATTTCTTTTGTTTCATAAACTATTTCTCTGTAAATTATTAAGTACAACAATGTAATTGCTATAAAACGCATATCATTAGAAAATGTAAACATTTTTCTGTCATTGGATGTAATATATGTTTACTTTTTAAAAAAATCTTAAAAGTAATGGTCAAAAGTTTCAACCGTGCTGACTGCCAAATTCTAATCCCGATCGCCGTTTTGTCAATTTTATCAACTGTCGAAAACAACTTCCGTTATACATTTTATGATTCAGTGACCTAATATTTTTCTACTGTAAGGTCAAAGTGGGTGTTATTTATGTATTTTTTTTTGCCGAATTTCGTGGATTTACTGGTTCAATTTCTACGACAAGTAAACAGGTAATGCATTTCTCTATTTTGCAACTTCTTAAGAAACTGCCTCG
>Ga0224511_10002673_pt1 | contig 12201 bp, 11 predicted proteins | sample SF_May12_sed_USG_2_FD_169988 | JGI IMG/M metagenome (GOLD analysis project Ga0224511, IMG submission 169988) | Sediment microbial communities from San Francisco Bay, California, United States - SF_May12_sed_USGS_8_1 | ecosystem: Environmental > Aquatic > Marine > Sediment | place: USA... | reverse complement strand
GTTGACACCAAACTTAGTGCATGCAACTGATGCAACCAAAATAATGGCATCATTTTTTCTTCACTGCCATCTTTCATTTCTTATTCCTGTCATATCAATACTTGGTTGAAGCGTTGAAAACCTGGTTTTGTCGCATTGCTGCGTTTCTTGTTTACATTTATCTTACTTTTATTAAATGCCTGTTAAAACGCTTGCAATATTGAATTTTCAAAAACCTCATCAATACATAATGTATTTTACTGGCCACTAGTCAACATGTTACTTACAGTTACTTACTTTAATAGTAAAACTTTCAATGACTGAGTAATTGGAATTGCATGAAATTCATTAATTTTATTACTCCATGGCCCTTCCAGCCATATCTCCTGCTGACGTGAATTATGCTGAGACCCTCAGTGCCTTACGGTACGCCAACCGTGCCAAGAACATCATCAACAGACCCACAGTCAATGAGGTACACCTTAGTGTACTGTATAACACCTGTCATGTCTATCTGTCTGTGATGAGTTTAGTTTAGTTTAATAATATTTTATTGCAAATACAATATGTACAAAAATCATAACCCAAGGAATATGATACACATTCAACCAGTATGTCAATAAGTTAAATGCAAAATGTGATGAGTAAAGCTTGTACATATTTTAACGAATTCGAAGTTTGCTAGAATGTGCATTTTGTGTTTCTTTCTGTTTCTATGCATTAAAGAGCTTGTACTTGTATATAGTACTTTTTAATGTTTTGGCCATACTGACCAAAACTTGTCATGTTCAATACTTATAAATATTATGTTATTAAGTTATTTTTGCCTATATACATGTATATTGACCATATTATTATTTATCAGAACTGTTTTACACAAATGAAAGTTGAAGGGCTTGCTTTGCTGGAGATAGAATCTTAAGTCTTAAAGCAGCTGTCATTCAGGATGTACTAAAACAATAATTAGTTACAAATATTTTAAAATATCTCTTCAAATATATATAATAGTTGTTAGAAATAAAAAAAACCTACATATTTTCACCTATTTGCTTTGAAAACAGACAATTCACTTTTCTGCCATCGGGCTATTCCTACTATATATAACGGCTACTGCGTTAGTAAGGCAGTAGATTATGCAAAGAAAAACGATGTTTTACCATTATAACCAACGATTTTGTCAACTGAATTTGTGGTCAGTAATAATAGATTTCTCCACTGAACATAACTTGACCAGTATTTACCGTTAATTTAAAAAAAAAAATTCATTTTTTATTTTTTGAGCATCTGGAGGACAGCTGCTTTAAAGATAAGATATTAACACATTCAGAATTTGACAATATTGACAATCATTCTGTATTTGACCAGGACAAGAACGTGAAAATCATTCGCGAGTTGAGAGAGGAAATAGAGAGGCTCAAGACGATGATCGGAGGAGATATTGTGAGTCCAGGGTTAATGCATATCTGTACTTACTTGACTCTGACTTGGAGTTACGACAGTTTTGCATTGAGCTCTGGAACTTGTTTTTGTTACTTTCAAAGTAAACTTTTCGAAGGTTCTTCGATGTTTTAACACTCATATTTAAGCAGTTTATGTTTTGCAGTAAATTTGCCATATTTTAACTGATTAACAAAACTCCAAAACAACGACAATAACTAAAGAATAAAAGGAAAATTTTGACAATTTGTAAAACACATATATTTTGACAATGAAGTTTTGTTTATTTACACTTTACACTTGATCTATGCACCAATGACCTATTTATATTTTGTTTTCAGGACAGCATATCAGCCCCAAAAGTAAAGGAGAGATTGCATGAAAGCGAAGCAAGGGTAAATATGATATTACTTCAATAAAATGATATCCATATCTATAGGTTTTGTCATATTGTTAATTAAATTGCCATTATCCTTTTTCAGGGAAATTGATTGTTTTGTTCTTCTCGTCGTTTACCTAATGTTTTTTCTCTGGGTAAGTTGAATTCTCATTTAAAATGTTGTAGATGAAAGTCTTGACTGAGGAGTGGAGTGAAAAATGGTCAGATATTGCAGCAATATTGAAGGTTTGTATGAAAAAATATGTTTGGGGGATATGTAGTGTAGAACAAACTAAATTATACAGCCTAAATGCAGTCATTTAAGGAATATGATGTTTTTTATCAACAAAACAAATGCAGTTTGAACAGAAATATATACTAATTTACAACTTTACACAAGCGGAAATTGTCGTTAAAATGTAGTACTAATTAAGAACAGTTTTGGCGACACACATGTTGACTGACGTGTTGTTACCCATGTTTTCAGGAGCAGAAGACGCTAGCTTTGAGGAAGGAGGGGGCGGGCGTGGTGCTGGACTCCGCCCTCCCACACTTGATTGGCATCGACGACGATATCCTCTCCACCGGTATCAGGCTCTTCCATCTCAAGGTCAGGGCAAAGGTCAATTAAGACCTGGTAGGTGGGATAATTGCCTGTTTAAAAACAGAAATCCTATATAATTCAGCTTCTTCTGTGAATACGTGAATTTTAAGTAGAAAGTAGAATTGCAACATATATTACTTTCATTCTTTGAAAATATCATTTTACTTCAATAGTACATCAGTATTAAAGGAAAGTCCTTAAAATTTTACTGTCGGTAAAAGAGTCAGAATTATGAATTTTCTTAAGACATGGTGATGTCTGTTTAATTGAGTTGTGTTGTTGCTGTATTTTGAATTTATACCAGTATTGTTTATGTAGTACACCATTTGCTTAATTCAGCCAGATGACTATTATTGAAAAATATGTAAATATGGTAATACTTTTCATTGCACCATGTTAACACTTTCTGCTATGATTTGTTTCAGGAGGGATCCACCACAGTTGGTAAAAGTAATGCAGAACCTCCTGTTGACATTGGTATGATATATTCATAACTGCACCTGTGTGTCATATTGGGATATGTTTGTTTTCTGAATTGTCTTTCATGGTCCAGTCTGCAGTACTTTCTGCAAGGGAATTAAACTTTCTTAATACTACACTAAATTGTGAGGCTTGTATGATAAATTTGTGAGAAATAGATAGATCTAATGAACATGTTTAAAAGTTGTAAATTTTGACTCCTCTAAATATTCCAAACATGTGATAAAAACAGCATGTAAAAATTCTGTAAAAAAATCAAAAGTTACGACTTTAAGATATCATGTAAACCCTATGCGGAGCACACTAAGGAATTTGCATGTTATAACACTGTGCTTTCAAAATTCCTGCATTCTGGAACATCAGCGTATGTTTGCAGTGATAACTGGGGAGGAGGTTGAGGGGAGCCACTGTACGATAGAGAACATTGACAACATCGTGACCTTGACCCCCGCACCTGACGCCCTCTGCTCAGTCAACGGCTACCCCGTCAGCGCTCCCACCAAACTCACACAGGGTAGGTGCTTCTAGGAAGACTAGTGTCAGTACAGTCTGCTGATAAAATGAAGATAAAAAAATTGCCTCATGAGTTTGAAATTCATGGTTCAATGAAAGAAAATAAGTATTACAATAAGTACACATTCTCATATTGACAGCAGGAAACATTATCAGCACAATTGTATTTGAGCTAAACTTTCTAGATTGTTTTCTAATGTATATCGAGTGCTTGTTGTAAAGCTATTGTAACTACCTTATTTTGTATAAACAGTTTTGATAGTTTTTCACTAAGCCCTCGACCTGTAAAATCACAGAAAAAGTATTACATTTGTGTTGCATGTATATCCGTCCCATCCATTTTCGAATGAAATACGAGTACAGTCAAACCTGCCTTAACGGCCACCTGATTATAGCGTGACCCTGTCTAATGTGGCCAATCTCAGGACCGACAGGTGAAATTCTCTATATACTGAACCTTTATATAACGTGACCCTGTCCAACGCGGTCAGCGGCCACTTAATTTCAGCCCCAAAAGCATAAAATATGTCCTATATCGGTCAGCATAGAATGCGTCCGATTGCGATGTTCACGACATGTTAAAATTTCACGCTACACTTTCGCTAATCAGACCATTGTAAACAAAACTGGGCTTCGATAACAATAGTTGAGAACAACACTATTGCATAAACCGTTAAATTGCCAATTGCGTACAGATCACGTAATTGGTTATTTTCTACAATCAGACAAGATGCAGGATACTAATTTGTGTGATTAATAATAGCTTATGCAATTTTAAAAACGCCGTCAGTTGTAGGTAAGAACTGACAACATGAAAAAATGTAAATACAATATTTTATATATTTTAGCAGTGGTTGTGTCATTAACAGCATGTAGACGGATTTGGCTCTTTCTGTCGTTAATTCTATGAAATGAAGAAGTTCAAAGATAGAAGTCTAGTGTAATAGATCTAGTATTTTTACGACATAAAACAATCTAAATGTTGTTACAAGTTTATTTCTACCATGTTTATGCATTAAATTCAATACAACTTTTTGTGAACTATAACTTTCGTAACATCTATCATTCACAAACATATTGGTCATACAAATAGAAAATGTACTAAACCTGGATACAGTGGTCACCTGTCTATAGTGGTCAGTTTTGGCTCAGTCCCTTGGGTGACCACTATAGACAGGTTAGACTGTACAGCTTTTATGATCGTTGCCCTGCCTGTCGTCCCCAGGTGCTGTGGTGGTGCTGGGGAAGACGAACATGTTCCGCTACAACAACCCCATCGAGGCCGCACAGATGAAGGAGGAACTGAAGAAGGTAGCCATGGAGACAGACTGGTTCTCTGTACTTGTGTTGTTTGTGTTGCTGTGTGACACACTGAATTTCATAATTAGGTTATAATAACCAGTCTAGTACATAGTTACAGTGACATTATAGGTGCTGAATACTGGTCATGTCTGTCTATTTATGTTAGTTTTTTTGCTGTTGTTCCTTAACTTTTTCAAAATTCTCAAGATATCTTATGAAATTCTTATTTTTACTAACAATACCACGATTATATCATTTCATGTTGTGTGGCGTTTTCTGTAACAGGGAAACATTAGTGTGATGAAGGTTTGGCTCAGTGTTATTACTTTCCCTAATGGTTGATGAACATAATCAGCGTAACATTATCACCAGACTCTGTACTGCTTTTCTGGTGTGCATCGATTTGTCTTGTGTTCTTTTTGACTTCTTGAGTTAATCCTTGGGAACGTAAATGGTATTTTAATAATGCTTAGCGGTGTAGTATCAGTTTGGCTCATTTGCTTTCTTGAAAAAAATATTTGCTAACTTTTGTTAAAACTCTTATTCATAACAAAATCATTGTCTATGTGTTTTTTTATAAAGTAAGTGTATATTATATCCTAACAAAAACCGTTTTTATATTACAAGTGACACTTTTTAGCTACTATAAAAAACAAAACAAGAATAAATTTGATAGATCTAATTACTTTTCTCTTATTTTTAAAAGCATCTTCTACTCTCTTTTTTCCAAACCTAATGCAACCCCTGCTATTCAATTCACTATTTGTACCACTCGTTTCCTGGTAGCCACTATATGCCTGTTTCTGTGTTGTTGTCAGAGTGGGATGCGCCTGTCCCTGTCACGGACCAGCATCATCTCCCAGTCCATGGGCGACCTGTACCGATCCACCGACAACGTCAGCAGGTAATACACTGGGTTGTAGGCTTTAAATCAGGCATTGGGGGGGGGGGACTTTTATTTGTTTTCCCCTAACAACCTAACCGTAAAGTTTCCACAACCTAAACCAAGCTAGTGGCAAAGTCTTTTTTGCTAGATTTATTTCTAGCTTCTTTTATTTGATGATTTACTGAAATAAACAGTGAAAATGAGTGTTTTACAATGCAATATGTAGAGACATGTGAAGAAATAAAATTGGTACCATGAAATAATACAGGATTTAAAAGAAAATGGTTTGTCACATAACTAATGTATTTTTCAGTTTTGATCTTGATAACTCTCATAGGGAGGAACAGGAGAGAATTGAAGAGCTCAGGTAAATGTTTTTTGTTGTTAATAGTATTACCGGTATGTGCATTTCAGTAGTAATTCAATCAGAGTAATATCATACAATTTTATATTGAAACATTGAATGAAACAGTGTAAAACAGTAATTCGAAATGTAATGCCCTAATTGTTTCTTTTGTTTCAAAATCTTAATCTATAATTGAATTGTTGTATGTTGGGAATAAATGTTTCTGAAGGACTCAAATTTCATACATTTAAAAAAAATGTGAAAGAAAAGATTTTCTTGCAATTTCAAATTATTTGGCTGACCATCAAGATCCACAAAATATATGTGTTCACAATTAAAATAAAAGCTAATTTCACAAAAATAATGCTCCACTATATAACTGATTTACAATAATTATTTGAATGTTATTATAAGCTATTGTGTTCAGGAGTCAGATAGCGTTGCTGGAGGAGCGTTACCACACGGAGGAGGAGGATCGCATCAATGAACAGGTCAGGGCTGTGTACTTACTCATTTTATCTTGTATGTGACATATTCTGGAAGGTTATGAAATTGACATTACGCTGAAGCTACTAAAACCACGCCCTTAGACAAGTAGCTAATGGTTTGACAAAGTAATCCTTTGTGTCCAAAGACATGCGACTATGTTTGTCCAAGTATACGCTAATCCTTTCATTGGTGAATGGATTATAAATATTTAGAAATGGGAGGTTTGGCATAATGTTCGTCTGAATGGTTAAAACAAAGATTAACGTAGCTGGTCTAAACCTGTACATCTTGGATCAGTGGTGAACTCTATATGTCTTCACCTGCCATGCGTTGAGTAGGCTTTTGTGTCTGCGAACGACCGCGAACGTTCGGTAATTTAGCCAATCACAGCTCGCCAATTACCGAACGTTGGCGGTCGTTCGCGAACAAAACAGCTTACTGAACTGCATGTCACCGTCTTCCTCGTGCAGGTTGCCATGGAGATGGAGTTGGAGCGTCGTCAGGTGAAGCTGGAGCAGACGACACGGGACCTGGAGAGGATTCAGCAGGAGGTGCTGCAGGTATGATAGACATACAGACATACACACGCCTAGACATGATGGCATATTGTTAACCTTACCTACCAGTCAGGTATGATAGACATACAGACATACACACGCCTAGACATGATGGCATATTGTTAACCTTACCTTCCAGTCTGCGAACTAGTCTATAAGCCTGAAGCCCGGGTCGAGTTAACGGCCGGTCGGTCGATTACAATTTTTATACAAAATAGCCCAACCGGTCGATTTAAATTTTGGAGTAAAATTCTAAACAAGGGAACAAATCAACAAAAGAACTAATTGTGGAGTTATTTGTTTGTAAAAAACACAACCAAAATTAAAATTAAAGCATGTCAACGCAATTCTATTAAGAATTGTATGAATTATGACCACAACAAATATTTTGGCTATTTAAATTTCAGTCGGGCTATAGAAAATTATATTTGAATAGCCCGAAGGGTTATAGTCGAAAAATAATTAACGCGCAGACTGTTACCTACTACCTCCGAATTCAGTAGCACAGTGGTCAGATCCTAGCCCAAGTATGTGCATGTTTATATGTGCACTAGGTACTGGTAATGCTAAGGTCAGCTAAGCTCCCCAGAAAAAGTGTGCAGCGGTTATAAGGCTGATTTTGTATGACCTTATCTGTGTTGAAAACCAGCGTCAAGTCTAATGAACCGACAAACGTCTATTTGATCTTTTTATAGCAATAACTATGTAGCTGTTTTAGTGATCCATGTTAAGGTGTGCAATTTTTACATCAAGTGACATATGAACTGTTGGTAGCAAAAGAAGAACACCCTAGTAACATTTGTCTGTGTATTGTTAATGTTATTGTACAGATACACTTCTTTGATGCTTTTTATCAAAACAGAAAACAGTAGTTGAAAACCATGGTCAGTTATTTAAAATATGATAGGCATTATCAATGGAATACTAGTATTTTGTAATTAAATGCCTTATGTGGCATGATTATGGCATAAATGGTTTCAGAAATGGCAGAGAGTGGGACAGGTATCACCAGTTACATTGAATTGAGTGACAACTCAAGAATGTTTAATGTCCTACTAATATTGTTTCCCCTGTATCCCATGTTTATAACCACTTCCTGTGTTTCCCCCAGGCTCACCAGTCAGGCAAAGTCCGGCTTCCCAAGGTATGCTTACACTTTCCATTGCACATTATGATTATCTCATAAAAATGTTACAAGCTTTACTTTTAAAACAATAGTTATTAATTCATGCATTTTTTTCATGACTGAATTGTTCGAATTACTTCCTAACCTGTCAGTAATGATCAAAGATTTTTGCTTGAGAGTATTCACTATGAATTTAATAAAATTGTTGACCCCAACAGACATTTGTTTAAAATCAAATATTGTTGCCATCACATATTGAATTAATTCATTTTTGTTTTGATAAAATGCAACATAAGCCATGTTTTTGCTACCAGGGCGGAGAGATAGACCAGCTACTGGCCAACCTGGACCAGAAGGAGGCTGAGGTGCAGGAGCGGGCCCGGGTTGCCACGGAAACACTGGAACAGGTGCCGCACACTTTTATTTATTTATTTATTTATTTATTTATTTATTTATTTATTTATTTATTTATTTATTTATTTATTTATTTATTTATTTATTTATTTATTTAACCAGATTTATATAGCACTCTTTTCAGATGTAGCAAATAGATACGAAATAAGACACTACATTATAAAACAGTTAAACAGAATAAGAAGTACTACAAACATTAAAGCACTAAAATGGCTATAGAAACATATATATACATGTATATATAAAAACACGAACTAGCACAGTAAAAAACTAAAACGGCTTGATTAATAAAAGCATCACAGAAATACATGGTAAATATACTAAAACATCGCAGTTAGTTAACAACATATCTTTTTATCACCATCAACAGGCTTATTGTATAATTGCACTAAACAAATCACAGAATACACCTAATCTAGAAAACAATTGTATAAACTGAATGAAGGTCGTTTGGCTCCTAATATTTGTCTGTTAATAATTGTTGATCTGTGTATGCCAGTGTATGAAAAAATATTATTAAAACACGTTCATTATATTATATAGCAATAGCTATAGATAATGTCTTCTTCACAAAATCTGATAAATCCTGTTGCCATAGAAACTGGAGGACCTGCGGGTGGAGAGTGACGGGGGGAAGGCGAGTATCCAGGGGCAGATAAGCGTGCTGGAGGACAAGATGCGCCTCAAGGACACAGAGGTGCGGCTACTGCAGGACGAGCTCACCGTGAAGAAACACGCCGCCATCGAGCAGGATGCTGAGGTGGGGACTGACGAGAATGTATTGGTTTGTTGAAGTAACCGAACCTCACTCTATCTGTGAATGGACAGTTCCACAACTGTCAATTATGATCATTTAAAACAGTACATGGTCAATTTTAATCCAATGAATTAGGGATATATTGTCAGATGACAATCCGACCTAGTATATAGAATAGAAAGTGTACTTCCTGTTTGTGATAAACCTTATCACATGAACAGTGGATTTCAGCAAATGTGGGTGGAGATTAAAAATTTGTGGAACCATGCATAATTTGTTGTTAAGAAACAAAAGAATATTGTCTGTATAAAAAAGAATCCTTGCCATTCTTCTCCCATGTTTGTTAGGAAAGAAGAGAGACTATGGTAATTGTAACATTAATGGATGAAGTTATTATAACATAATTGAATATTGGGTTATTGGGTATACTGTGAAATCATTTAATTTCGTGGGCACTAAATATCGTGGTTTGATGACATTGGACATGTTCTTGGACGCTTGAATTTGTGGAGTTCAATTTTAATACAATACTACTAAAGTAAATGAGTATTGCATTGGAATCTTAAATTGGTGGCTTGCCCTACCAACAAATTACACAAAATCAAATGTCAAATGAAAATAAATGATTTCATAGTATAAATATGATGAGACTCTAGATTTCTACATAGGCTTTCTGTGTGTGCTATCACTGTACCTGACTCTGCTTCACATCTCCTTTACTGTAGGACCAGAAGGTGATCAGTGTAGAACAAGAGCAGCTGGCCCGCATGAGGAAGGACTTTGAAGTGCTCTTCCATTCCGAGCTGCAGGCCAACCCCACACTGCAGCAGCGATACACAGAGGTACAGCATCAACAACATTGTTGTACTTTGTTCTACTTGTACAGGGTGTCCCATATTATCTGTTACCATTTTAAATGAGTGGCATTTTATGATATATTGATCAATTAAAATATCTGTATTTCAGCACATCTTGTTGGCCTTTTTGGATTTGGATTTGTTAAGAAGCATAAGAGTTAAACACTTTTAGTATCATTTGGTTCATAACAAAAAAGATGAATGAAAAAATATTAATTATTTTCATGTAAGCTACTTTGATCTGCCTTAAATAAAGGTGTAATGGAATAACATCAACCTCTGCAACATATAAACAGCAAAATATACACTTTTTAGCTCACCTTAATTAGGTGTGCATGTGTTTTAGATTATATGCTACATGTTTTTGGATTTTATGGGTTAATTGTGTGATAGATAAACCCTTTTTAGTTTTTATCAAAACATAAAATTAAACTACATTGTTTTTAAATGAATTCAAATGATCTCTACTTGAGGATTTAAAAAAGGAGTTGCACAGCAGTTGTGCACCTATCATATCTGGGTTTTTTTTTCAGTATATAATTAGCAATTAAAAATAAGATGTAACATAATTGAAATTAATTACTTTTCGAGATAAATATGCTGCAACATTGTAAAAAGGTTGAAAAGGTAACGTATTATTTGACATTTGTGTTGCCATTTTCAGATGAGTCTTGAGTTTGCATTTTGTTGACTTGTTTTTCCACCTTTTTATGTTATTTTGTGTGTTTTAAAAGCCTCAAATGACCCCTTCTTAAATACTGCCATGTTTAATGAAAAATCACAACACAGAAATAAAACCTCTTCCAGCATATCTAGAATATGATATGCTAGTCTGGATAAGTAGGTCAAGGTAAGCGTCTCAGGGCCCTAAGGGGCCTTTTGTTATAAAAATTATATTTTGTTTCCTCATAACTTTCAGCTCTTTCTTGTAAAAACTTCTTATAAACTTACAGTAAAGTCTGCTTATAAGGAACCCGCTTATTTAAGGAACTTTTGGTTATAATGAACTGATTTTCATTCCCCAATCTTTACCAAGGAACTTATTTTCTATACGTTTACAAGGAACTCCGGTTATAAGGAACTGATTTCTTTATATGATGTCCCGATGAGTTCATACAATATAATAGTTTGTTACGCTGATTATCTGCAGGTTGCGGAGAGTGAGGGTGAGGTGGTGGCGGGCTTCACTGTAATAGTTTGTTACGCTGATTATCTGCAGGTTGAGGAGAGTAAGGGTGAGGTGGTGGCGGGCTTCACTGTAATAGTTTGTTACGCTGATTATCTGCAGGTTGAGGAGAGTAAGGGTGAGGTGGTGGCGGGCTTCACGGCCCGGGAGGGTGAGATGAAGGCACGCTGGGAGCTCGAGGTGTCGGCCATCGCCACGGAGAACGGAGAGATCGAGGACGCGTGGACCGACCTCCGACACCAGGAGCAGGAGCTGCAGCAGCTTCTCCAGGCCGAGGTGGGTGGGGACTGGGTCTGTATTCATAAAGAAACTTAAGTAATTAAAATTTGAATCAGCCAATGAGAACATAGGTTACATCGGAAAGAGCCAATAGCATTGAGTGTTACATACACATTTGACTTAAGATGTTTTATGAATACGGGCCCAGGCATAGGCCTGAAATTTCATTCAGTCGACCAACCTGTGGAGTAAAGCCCGGGTCTTCATGCCCCTCCTCCTCCTTCCGTTCCTCCATCTGCCCGTCCGTCTGCTCCTCTGATTTCTCCTCTCCTGTATCTACCTTGTCCTCCTCTCCAGCCTCTGGCGTCTCAGTTTCCTTACTTTCCGCTGTGTCACCATCCCCATCCTTGTTTTCTTCTTCCTGTTCTTCTTCTTGTTGATCTTCCTCTGCCTTGACTTCTTCAGGTGGGAGCTTGGTAGGATCCGTCTCATCCATGTCTGAAAAATATTGTCAAGATGTTGTAAAAAGCCAACATGTTAACATCTTTCATTCTATGCAAAGCCTGTGTGCTTAAAACGTTCAACCACATATTAGGCATTATCAAGTTGGACAACAATTCCTGTGACACACATATTCTGGATATTCTGGACAACACAACCTTGCTCCTTT
>Ga0224511_10002672_pt1 | contig 12203 bp, 7 predicted proteins | sample SF_May12_sed_USG_2_FD_169988 | JGI IMG/M metagenome (GOLD analysis project Ga0224511, IMG submission 169988) | Sediment microbial communities from San Francisco Bay, California, United States - SF_May12_sed_USGS_8_1 | ecosystem: Environmental > Aquatic > Marine > Sediment | place: USA... | reverse complement strand
ACCACCGCGAATCCTCGCGTTCGGTCATCGCGAAACGCGAGGGTCATGACCACCAGGGTCAACGGGTGTTCGGCCGCGGTGTTCGACCGCGCGTGGATAATTTTGACCACCGGGGTCAGAGGGTTTAAAAAGGTTCCGCGCTGGCTGTACTGTAATATGTTATATCACAAGAAACTGTATAGCTTACGTGAAATAAAATCTGTTCTGTTCTGTTCTGTTCTGAAATGACATTTGGTCCGACAGTAGGCGATAAATTGCGTAACTTCAGAACCCACATCGTCATTTGGACCAATCAAAAGACTGAATCGTGTGAGTATCACAGGCTACGCGCACGTGCCATGTTTGACATAACGTGCTCTCCCAAAAAATTTCACATTTGTCGGACGTCATTTCAAGTTTGGTCGATACCATAATTTCGGCCCAAACATGGTACGACTGTGCTGTACTCAACCCATCTGCACTGAGATTTCCAGACTTGCAATGACCAATGAATAGCCTTTAAACAGGGGTCGATTAAGGTTGAATTATTGATGTTTTGATTGTTAAAAGCGTCAGAATAGCTGTAACATTGATGAACAGCTGTTATGTCTCGCGAAAACATGATATCCAAAAAAATAGATTAGACTAGGTATAGTTCGCCGTCTCATCAAGGAAAGCATTTAGGCCAAGATATTATAAAATCCATCCATCCACATGACCTAGCATCTTTAACCCATTTTAGTCTCCTTCTAAGCAGTGTTATATATTAAAAGGTTACATTTTGCAACGGACATTTTTATATCACCGGTAAAGGATCACAAGTAAATAGTTGAGAATAACTTCAAAACTATATGCCATGGTTGTTGATAATACACAATGTAGGTCTAGATCAACAGAACCAGCAAAGTTATGTAAGTTTTAATAAAGAACTCACTTAAGAATACGCTTATATCACCATATACCATTTATACATGGTCTATGATTAATTCTATAGTACCTTATTTGATTTATACAATGCAAAGTTGTGCCCCCGCCCCCTTCCTCTGCATACGCTATATGTACAGGTTACACTTGTAAACGTGTGTAGTACCCAACTGGTAATGCTATATTTACTCTTATGTTTACAATTAAATTATTACATTCATCTTTTCTAGAAAACATTACGCAATGTTCTCCAGTTTTATGCCTGAATTTGTCTCACAGTTTGTACAGTCTTTATTCTTTTGTTTTAATTTAATGATCGTTGTAATTAATGCATGAAATGAGTGCAAGGTATGAATTGGTGAACTAAATGTTGTGACATTCTTTTTTGGGTTGTGTTGCTCTTACTAATCCACGTTTACAATCTGTAAATATTTAAAATATTCTTAAAATTAAACAGTGAAAACATCAAGCTAACAATGAGCAAATGTTTGTTGATATGATGTCAGCTGTGGCCACTTATAAAAACCTGTATTTAAATATCATTACTAGTAAATAATGTTTGGTTCAGAAAAGGGGGTTGTAAGGTATACTTTCCTCGCACTAGCGACATTGTTAAAACAAAACAACTTTAAATCTAATGAAGTTCATACATTTTTGTGTTTTGGTGATTTTACTGCGATTGCAACAGCATGAAGTTAGAAAACATCACTTTTGTGGAAAAAGTGCCGATATAATAATGCACCAAAGACGTAGTACAAAACGGTAACCAGTAACTTGTAAATATTATACATTAGTCAGAGGTTGGGCCTGAACAATCGTGGACAAATCTCCGTAAGAGTCATGCAGCCGGGTCGTTGATCGAAGTCACATCACCATTAGCGAAAAGGCGGTCTAACAAAATGAAGCACTAGGATCAAATTGCATACAACTTTTGTTATCCTTTGTATGAAAGCATAAATAACACAAAATATTTAAAGTCAAGACACTGATACGAAACATTTATAAACACATAATGTGCTTTTTATGAAGTGTAAGAACGTTCCTTCGACTAGATGTCTACCTATAGTTTTTTAGTATTTAATCATACTATATTATGCTGTAGGCTATTACAGCATCGGACTTCTCTGTACATGGTATCATTTGTTTATTTACATTGTATATACACATATTTTACTTCAAATATGGTTGAATTCGATTAAAATGACATTTGACCTACATGACGTTTATGTGAAAAACAAAACAATTGTTTTCAACAAATAAATTGTGTGCAGTCTCCCTGTGATACTTAAGTGACGGCGACATCTTGTTCATTTGACGTAACATAAATGTGCTGTATGCTGTATAAACGTTGGCCTGTATTCATGTTAAGAAAATTGAACGGATTATAAATGAAGAGCATTCAAATGTGCGTGCACATACCTATCGCGAATTTTGTCCTTGGTGTAACGGAAAACAGACACTGTTAAAATGTGAAACCTATTTCAAATGGTTTTATATGTGGCGTGTGTCCTCTCCTACGTTCAGGTTCTAAACAGCGTGAAGATACTCACAATCTTGTGAGTGCATGTTTCTAATTTTAAATATTTGCATTAAACAAATATAATTGCAGTAGAAACAAAATATATGTGAGTGATCTATTTGAGCCTCTTTCTCACTGTTTATTTAACTCCATTACAATATTGTCAATGATTACAGTACGTTTCTGGCCTTTAAGCATCTCTTTTATTTATATTACACCATTTAGAAATGAATTATTATTACCTACATTTCGATGCATCCATAGATGATTAAAACTGCGTGGGAGAAAATGTCGAGATAAGACAGGCAACATCATACTGGGACACTACGCAGTGGCGAAGTGCATGCCGCAGACGGAATGTCGAAGCGGGAGTGAATGTGTCGGACTGGTTGAGGGTATGCTAGAGTGAACAGGACTGTTAGGTAAGGGAATAGAGGGTCTAAGTCTGGTATAAAACATTGGAGTGAGAGAAGGGGTGTGTGGTGAATGAATGATTGTCGGAGTGAGAGGGAGAGGTAACTTCAGGGTGAGCGAGATGTATAAGTGCAAAGACTGTCACTGTGAGAAGGAGTGTCGAAGTTGGAACGTCAGAGTAGAAGTAAGTGTCGGAGTGGGAGAGGGAGGTTTTAGGCGAGAGAAAGGATTTAAGCTTGCACGAATTGCCATACGCATAGTGGTATTCTCGGAATAGAAATGATGGAGTGGTAGATATGAGCGTGGCAGTGTCGGAGTAAGAGTGTTGGAGTGAGATAAAGAATGCAATTTAGAAAGTAACGGAGTACAAGGTGTGTCGAAATGCTGTGGAAAAATATTTCTGAGGGAAGCGTGTGTCGGAGAGAAGCGTGTGTCGGAGAGGGAATGACGTTTAATATTGTATTCTAGTGTGTGACAAATGAACCCAAACACGACTTACCAACATAAATGACGTATAATGTAAAAAGACTAATTTTGGAAAATGAAGATATTACAATGTTTCCCACACTGATATTGTCATATCAAGGCGGTCATTCAAACACAATACACTTTGCGTTAAATTCAGTATTAACATATTTGTGCAAATAGCTGATAACTGACCTGCTTGAAACTGAGGTAGTTGGGGATTGTCGTAACCAAATCATTACAGAAGGTGTGTTATTGGGCCTTGGGTCGAAATGTCAAACCCTGAATTTGCAAACCGCCGTTCTTAACAAGTAAATTACTGGGACTGGATTAAATTTAAATGATGAACGCATACAAAACATACAACACAAGCATAGATGTACCTACTATATCTGGTAGGAGCATGTTATTTGTTGTCATTTCAAATTGCTTATCTGTTTTAAATAGTTAATTTCCACTTCTTCAACTAGTGTTTGAATGTTGCATATAACGCACACATAGACTAATAAGCCATTTTCAACACCATGTACGTATTAGTTGGTGTTCTTATAAGATTGTACTGGGTGTTTGTTGTCACAAAGACACGCACGAACTCAATCACAGCTGTGTCTGGCTCTTGCTTTGTGACGATTGTATATGTTCTACATTGTACAACGATATAACAACAGGTACACGTGAATGTATACACAGGTAACAGAAAGTGTAGTGTGCGCTGTTTAGTCATGTTAACGAGTAAAGTATTTATTTATTATACAAACATGTGACCATGTGACTAGAAAACAACATTGTGAGCCTGTATTCAATTGAAGTTGTTCTAAACGTCGTATTGCATTACAATGGATTCAATTTTATGAAATCGTCATATGTTTAATTATGAGCATATTGGGACACTAGGTCGCTATCCTGAAAATCCTTGACCTAGGTATTCAAACATGCATAACCAATATAGCTATGTTGAAAAAAAGTTGACCAAAAATCAGTCTATTGTAGTTTTATTAAACTGCGAAAACAGTTTTAAACAATAGGTTTTTTATTATTGTTTAATGAAAGTTTATGTAAATGTGTGACCACTCTTTTGAAAACGTCACCAGTTTTATTGACGTCATCAATAACAAATAAACGTTCCTCGACTTGATTTTGTAGGGGAAAAGAACGTTTTACAATCACTATGATGCAAATACCTAATAATCAAAACACAAAACATACCGTACCCAAATGTTATTATTTATTTTTTTTAAATGCGTTTTGTCAGCTTCCTAAAGTTACACTGCATGTGTAATTTGTTCTGCATTTGGTATATCATGGTGTACTTTTTACAATAACTAATTCAATGGTTATCATTTACAAGGAAATAATTCATTTTTATATCGGTGTATTATTATGGAACATAACGTCAAAATCCCCCCGAAAGTCATTTAAGTCAATTATATTTGATAAAAATAAATAATCGCTGACAAGATTTGTTTTAAAAATCAATTGTGGTGTAATTTCATAATCCTACTCAGCAAATTAGGGCTTGAATTAAATATTGAATCTGGGGGCGGTGTATTATCTTTACTCTTGGCCTTGTGGTGTCTGGCAAGAAATGTTTTGAAATTTGCATTTATGAAACCAATTTTCTGACCCTGTTACTTATTTATGCAACCCATGAAAACATGCCAACATGTTTGGAAAATGTCCATCCGAGGATGATCCTTGATCTTGTTATTAAATTGGGCCTGGCGGTTTAGGAGAACATATAGCTTGAACATTGTCCTATGTAATTTACTAATAACTTGTGACTTTAAGTAAGGGGTCATTTATTGTTGTTTCAAACATCAAGTATGAACATTGAATTTAGATGCCTTGTGTCTTTACCTGTAACCTACCTATGCAACTAACAGGAACAGTTTGAATGACCGTGGTAGGAAACCCACCCAAGGAAGTTCTAAAGCTTGTTCTAAATCCAGTGAGATATAATTATGAGAGGAGGAGATGTTTACGTGGACAGGCTGATACACGACGTTCGACCCACATCAACCTGGGCACAGTGCTACAACGATCTGACTGATCGTCTGAATGCGATAAATCTTGGATATATTCTGTAAGATTGATTCTAGTGAATGTTAAATGGAGGGAAAATGATCCTACAAATTATTATGAAGGAATGATCAGGGACGCCATATGTATCAGTTAACACCGTCTTTGAAAGTAGAGTTATATGGTCATGTTTGATTATTTGATATCGACATTCGCATACGTTTACTTTTGAAGTTGTTTTTTGAATTGTATTTAAACAACTGGACCTTTCAAGTAAAAGGAAATATTTACTTAAAATCGAATTCAAACAGTTCTGTCAATTGCAAACACTCACCATATTATAAGATCGTCTTGCTATCAAATAATAAGTTAAATAAACAATGTGATACAATAGTTTCTTGGAATCATGGTTCAGCTGATAGACTTTGTTTTGCAGGAAAACCCCGTTACTAGACAATTAAACAATCGCACATGTGTTCTGGGTAATAAGTTAGATACGACCAGCCAATAATGATCAAATGATACGCGGTTTTTGTTACATGATAACGTATCTTGAGATAACTTTAAAGATAGCATTTTTGGCGAAAATATACAATAGCTGCGTATTCTTCCTTACAAAAAGGATATAAAACGTTAGCAATCAGAATTTACAATTTAATTTAATAAGACAGGAAACGGATACAAACACAGTTTGAAAAAGTATCTTGACAAATACGACATGGCTTTATCTTTTAATGGTTTCGTAAATCCTTTATTCGTTTTTCTTGTTACAATCACAATTTGTACCGCATCCATTCAAAGCGTCGCAACCAAGTTTACCGAGAAAAAAAGTGTGTTAACAAGTCATACAATGATGCAGAATATTTCGGATATACAGTGCGTGAGAAAATGCAACAAAGAAAGACAGAATGGCATGTGCACTCTGGCGGGATACAACAAATCTACCCAGACGTGTTACCTTAGCGTCGATCATCCGCAATACGTATTGAATACCACAGATGAAATGTCCGGTGTCTTCTTTTTTGGTATGATGAAAGAATAAATATACTAACTGATATAACCGTATTGAACTGCGTGCGGTTGACACCTAAGTGTTTAATAAATGAAACATCACTAGTTTGTCCAAAAAAACTCTACAATTTCCTTCGTTATACATAACGTTCAATACGGTTAGAAGTGTGAAAGGTAGCACGACCGTCCCTATTTTTTCCACCCGACCCTAAACTTTTTTATCTGTCCTCGAAAACAATTGCTCCGAATTATTACTCAATATGCAAGAACATTTCTTAAAACTTTGTTTTTGAAGCATTCATGTAAACATTCTAAAAATAAAACAAAACTTCATAAGTTTAACTTCAGTTTTAGGAAAAGTAAATTTTGAAAATAGAAGTATGAAGAATTGTGTAAATTATTTGATTTTGATACATTGGACATTCAATCGTTTTTGTTGTTTGTTTGTAAGCAGATGCTGGCGTTGTAGTGCTGGTTCTTCTCTGGAACAGAGCTGTTGGCTATAATATAATGAGACTGTTAATCATGTGTAATTATGACTCTGTAAATAATACCTTGTTTCCGTTATACGCCTTACCATATATATAATATATATTCACAAAAATATATGTTTTCTAAATGTCTGTTGCGTCACGATGTTGTAAGAGTATTTGTTTCATCCCTTGTGTTAGTTTTTGTACGGGCCATTTTGTCATGGTGCCCTTAAACATGACATATCTACATTGTTTACAACATTCTTTGATTGAACATCTCTTCAATTTATATTTGTAAAGAAACTTGTCTATATAATATCCTCTATCAAAGAGGGCACTAAAGAATTGAATAAAATAAAATTGAAATAAAACAACCTTCTATTTACTTAGTTATAACCAGTATCCACTATATCTTGTGGCATGAATCGAACCCAAACCCATAAGTGTTAAAAAGATTACACTATCCTGTTTTCTGAATAAATGCAAATACGACACCAAAACGTATATTATTGAAGGATCACAATTTTGTAAAACACTTAATCGAATTTCATACATTCTATAGATTTTACCTGTGCTGCTGAAGAGCCACTACTGGACGGCGCCAATCCTGTACCAGACAGCTACTTCAACGCTTCAAGTGAATATGGTGGTGTCGTTCTAGCACTCTCTGCTCGTATGAATGCTAGCTATTGGTGGAGACCCGATCCAAGTGAGGAAATTGTTGGTGCACCAACGTTCTACCTGCAGGTAAGTCTGGTATAGATGATGTTACGGTGTTAATTGAACAACTTGTGTTTCATCATTGGATAAGATTGATAAAACAAGTTTCAAAAATAGAGAGAAAAGAAGAAACGGGTATAAGGGACAAATTATATAAGCTTAACAACTTATATAGACATTTCTGAACATAGTTTGATAATTATCATCAAGCATTTCACATTTCAGTAACTTTATACAATAGTTCCCTTATTGGTTTAACATCGCCCGCCATTACATAATGAAAAAATAAACTCATAGTACCATGGTTGTCCCTTCGAATATTATAGAAGCTGAACACACACTGTTAAGCTACGGTCACATGTCATCTACGGGCGCCGTACGGTGCCCTATTTTGTTTTCAAGACATCGCACGATTTTATGGCACCCGTTACGTTTTAAAAGGTTATTGAAGACGGATTAACAACAGGTGGTCGTCGTACGTTATGATGGTGGTGTTGCCTCATATTGGACGGGTACGGGGCGACTTACAAAATGCCTGTGCGTACCGGGCACGTAAAGCATCATCCGATGCCTGGAATGGCACCGGGCGATGCAATTGTTACTCCAAACATCGGCGGATGCGCAGTCATGATAACATTTTCAGAAAACATCATTACTACCTACGCTATTCTGTATTTTTCTTATAACGCATGCGCCATTTTCATATTACTACAAATTTAAATTGCGCTTGTAATTGCGATTTGTTTGCATTTTTCCTTTTTAAATGTTTTTGTTTGTTTGTTTGTTTGTTTGTTTATTTGTTATGCTGCTTAACGTGGTGTAATTATATGCAGCCCTGTGCGTGAAACTTTGTGTGATGTGTTTTATTTGTTACAGTATTAGGTTCAAATGCACAATTGGTTAACAAGCATTGGTTCTCACTTGTTAAGGTTAAACAGTGTGTTTTCTTTTTATTCAGGTTGAATTTCATACTATGAGTAAAGTGAATCGAGTTGCAATCAGAGGTGGGTCTTGTTGTTGGATCACGTTGTACCGCCTGGCCTACTCCGAAGACTGTACTACATTTCACAACCTTCTGGACGGCGCTGGAAACAACGCGGTAATACTATATTTTGGTTGTTGTTTAAACAAGCATGGGTTGTTGTTTGTCAGTAAATGCGCGGCAATTAAACGTATTAGCTTCGTTACATATCCATAGCATTACAATTAAAATGTGACGCAACCATTCTAGTACTAATTTCCTTATTCCGCAAACGAATGTTTGATGATTATTTAGTTTTTTTACGGGCAACTCTACAAGACCGGTGACCAACGAACATGTTGCGAGGCTCAAACTACTGACTCTCGGAATCGCAATATAATAATATATAAAACTACAAACTAAGGCCACGTCCGTACGTGTTTTACTGTTTGCATTAAGGTCTGGAAAAAAAAGAAAACAGTGTTAATTGTTATAAACCGCTAGGGTTCTTTATGTGAGAAACAAATGCTTTGATTAGTCAGCGCAATGTCGATTGACCAATAGAAATCTGTTTTACCGGTACAGTTTACACCAGAACCAAGGATAAAAGTTGACAATAGAAAATACCTATATGTTGTATTTATTGTAGTTTTATACATTAGAAAAACATAACCTAAAATGTAAAAAGAAGGAATGATTCCCATTTTACGTTCACATTTAACAAAATGCAATCAATTTTTAAATACTTACACGATCATGTTCTTTCTAAGCGCCAACATATCCTTAAAAATTATTTGAGATATTGAAATGGCATTGTCTAGAAATATTCTAAAACAGTTCAAAACTGTAACACATCTACTCTAAGTCCCAAGTTTTAGTATCCAAATTCTTTGCAGCAACCAATATTATTTATTATCTTCTTGATGTAGTGTGTGTTGTAATTTACTTTTAACAAAAGTTTATACTTTTTACAGACGTTTCCTGCAAACACAGACAGTACCACAATCGTCGACACCCAGCTGCCCACTCCGATCAGGGCCCTGTGCCTCCGTGTCCACCCACTAGAGTGGAGCAGCATACCAGAAGTAAAGATTGAAGTGTTTGGCTGCCCATCCATATAAACCCATACACCGACCACTCGTTTAAAAACGTGAATCATATTATTAAAATGAGAAAGATTCAAATTCAATACTTACTACTCAGACATGAGGGGAAATCATTAAATTAAAGTATAACTGAAAAGTCAATTAATTCCTTAAATCAAGAGTAAAAATATTATAAATAAACACTTCTCTGCATTTGGAAGGCAAGGTGTGACTTATTTATTTTATTTTCGATTCTTTTCGTTAGTCTGTGACTGTATACAAATTATCTGATTATGACTACATGCTATACAACATTTGTTAGAACCTGTTGTTTTTTATACTGAGTGAAATACACGTACGATTAATTTATCAAAATACTTGAACATCTTTTAAGAGGGAGAACTATTTCTGACTATTAATGATGGACATACATTGCAAAATTTATTTCAAAATCTGCAAAACCTATAAACACATTTTGGTCAGGTTCATGAATAACCAATTTGGAAAAAAAATGTTGTCCAATTTGTTTGTTGCGTATAATAAGCGAAAACAGTTCTTTTTCTTTCGCTTATAATATCTTCACAAATATTAAATAGTTTACCACAAAATATTTAAGGTGGACTGTCCAATAAGGCATTGTAGCAATCTTAGAGTTAACTAGTTAAAATGTTACCTCTGCATTTAAATTTGGAAATTAGCGTATAATGTCAAACAATTGTTTTTATTATTTTACGTATATGTGTCTGGATGTGCGCAATCTGTTTTTAGCTTTGATGCATACTACATGTATATGTTGTTTTTCAACAGTTATGTTTTAAGGAGAGAACATAAAATGGATGCTATATGGTTTACCTTCACTGTTCTTGACTAGGCCCTTCTACCACAGAGTTATTTTCACAAGCAAACAACTATGAGTAACTTGAATGCTCTGGTGTTCACTTTGTTTTATCAAAGTTATTTCTTGTCGTCTATTTCATGTTTTAATGACGTCGGTAGGGAACTGTAAATGTGTGTGTTGTTTAAACAAATGTCCAATACATTTTGAGATGATGTGTGCGTTTGAATGCATAAAAACCTGGTTAAAACCTAAAACAATAATAATGAACCGTAACTCAGCCATTATAAAACATTTGTATAAAACGCTTTCATTGTGTCCGTATAGAGTTGTGTTTGTTGTAGTGTCGAGTGTTTATGTTTTATGTGGTACATGTTGTCATAATGCCTTGAACTTGACTTAAACGTCTTTATCTACACCGTGTTTCGTTGGATATATCTTTAATTCACATATTTACAATTGCAGAAAACCTTGTCTAGAAAACCTTAAACACTTTTCTCCTGTTTTATGCCTTACATTTTTTATGTGTATAGTCTTTGTTATTATCTAATGCTCGTAGTAGTTAATGCATGAGATGAGTGCAAGACATGCATGAGTGAAATAAATGTTGTGGTATTCTTCTTTGTGTTGTGTTGTTTGTTTATTCAGAAAATCCGAAGGTCATTAACCTTAAAGGACATATTTACAATATAATAGTTTATACATACTATGAATAACGACTAATAACATTTTATACATTACTATTGCTAAATAACTGTGCTCTTACTAATCCGTGTTGTGTTGCTCTTTCTAATCCGCGTTCAAAATATGTAAATATTTAGAATATTTTTAACATTAAACTGATAATGTTCAAATGTTCGTTAATATAATATCAGCTCTAGCCACTTATAAAAACCTGTGTTTAAATACCTTTAATAGTAAATAATTGTGTTGAAGTGTGGTTCAGACAAATGGGGATGTAAGGTCTACTTACATTTAGTAACGCATCGCACTAGTTAAAAACAACAACTTTAATTCAAATGAAGTTCATACAGTTGTGTGTGTTTGTGATTTTACTGCGATTGCAACAGTATTAAGTTAGAACACATACTTCTGAAGAATAAATTGCCGATATAATGATGCGCAAAAACGTAGTACAAAACGACATATTTCTGCCTATAATAGGCAAGTACCATATAAGAGTCAGAGGTTAGAGGTTAGAGGTTATCACCGTAAGAGCTATGTAGCCGGGTCGTTGGTTAGAAGTAACATCACCATTAGCGAAGGGCCGGTCTAACAAAATGAAGTATTTCGATCGAATTGCATATAACTATGGTTATACTTTGTATGAAAGCATGAATCAAATAAAAGATAAAAAGGCAAGACATTGCCACGAAACATTATAAAAACATATTGTATTTTTAAGAGTAACAAACGTTCCTTCGACTATATGGTCTTTAAATCGTCGGACTTGTCTGTACATGGTATCATTTGTGCAATTACAATGTATATAAACATATTTCAGATCCAATGGCGTTGACGTGAAAACAAAACATTCTTAACGAACAAATTGTGTGCAGACTCCCTGTGATTCTTAACTTACGGCGACATCGTATATATTTGACGTAACGGGAAATGCATTTCGTCCGTGGTGTGTGCAATGTAAACCTTGACCTGAATTTATGTTAAGAAAATTGAACGGATTCTGAAAAAGAACATTCAAATGTGCTTGCGCATACCGGTGGCGCCATATTTCTATCGCGAATGTCGTCATTGGTGTAACGGAAAACCAACACTTGTAAAATGTGAAACTTTTTTT
>Ga0224511_10002671_pt1 | contig 12205 bp, 10 predicted proteins | sample SF_May12_sed_USG_2_FD_169988 | JGI IMG/M metagenome (GOLD analysis project Ga0224511, IMG submission 169988) | Sediment microbial communities from San Francisco Bay, California, United States - SF_May12_sed_USGS_8_1 | ecosystem: Environmental > Aquatic > Marine > Sediment | place: USA... | reverse complement strand
CGATACCCGTCGCTACGGTACCGCGACCGGTGATCGAGAATACATCCTCAACAGGCATCAAGAACGGCTTGTCGGTCTCACGCTCAGGCTCCGGTATCGATGAATCCAAAGCCTCCATCAACTCCTGGATGCACTTCGCTGCGTCGCTGTTAGGATCGTCGGATTCGAGTGCCTTAAGCGCAGAACCGCGAATCACAGGTATGTCGTCGCCCGGAAACTCATAGCTGCTCAAAAGCTCTCTCACTTCGAGCTCCACCAACTCCAAAAGCTCTTCGTCGTCGACCATGTCGACCTTATTAAGGAACACCACGATATACGGTACGTTTACCTGGCGGGCCAAAAGAATGTGCTCACGGGTCTGCGGCATCGGACCGTCAGCTGCACTCACAACCAAAATCGCTCCGTCCATCTGAGCCGCGCCCGTGATCATGTTCTTCACGTAGTCAGCGTGGCCCGGACAGTCCACGTGCGCATAGTGGCGCGCATCAGACTGATACTCTACGTGGGCCGTAGCAATCGTAATTCCGCGCTCACGCTCTTCCGGAGCCTTGTCGATAGCATCAAAAGCCACAAAATCCGCCAGGCCTTTGCCAGCCTGCGTCTTCGTGATCGCTGCCGTCAACGTCGTCTTACCGTGGTCAACGTGTCCAATCGTACCAACATTTACGTGCGGCTTGGTCCGCTCAAACTTTGCCTTGGCCATCACTCCCGCTCCTAACCTCTGACCTTGTTAATGATCTCTTCAGCCTTAGCCTTGGGCACCGGCTCATAGTGGGAAAACTGCATGCTATAGACTGCTCGTCCCTGACTCATGGACCTGAGAGTAGTCGAATATCCGAACATCTCGGCCAACGGCACGCTTGCCCCGATGACCTGAGCTTCGCCGCGTTGAGTCATTCCGCCAACCTTACCGCGGCGACTGTTGAGGTCGCCTATGACATCTCCCATGTAATCGGAAGGCGTCACGACCTCGACATCCATCACCGGCTCCAACAAAACCGCCTTGGCCTTAATGGCCGCTTCTTTGACCGCCATCGAACCGGCAATCTTGAAGGCCATTTCGGAGGAGTCGACGTCGTGGTAGCTGCCGTCGATCAACTCGACCTTAACATCCACCATCGGATAACCGGCCAGGACGCCGTTTTCCAACGCCCCTTTTACGCCGTTCTCCACCGCCCCAATATATTCACGGGGAACCGAACCGCCGACGATCTTGTCTTCGAATACAAAACCTTGACCCGGCTCGCTGGGCTGCATGTTGATGACTACGTGCCCGAATTGACCGCGGCCACCACTCTGACGAACGAACTTTCCTTCCACGTCAGTCACTGCCTTCGTGACGGTTTCACGATAGGCAACCTGCGGACGGCCGACGTTGGCTTCAACCTTGAACTCCCGTTTCATGCGGTCGACCAGCACCTCTAGGTGCAACTCGCCCATACCGGAAATGATTGTCTGTGCCGTTTCGTCGTCGGTGTGTACACGGAAGGTGGGATCTTCTTCTGCGAGCTTGACGAGGGCCATGCCGAGCTTGTCTTGGTCCGCCTTCGTCTTGGGTTCGATAGCCACGGAGATAACCGGTTCAGGGAATCGCATGACTTCGAGTATTATCGGATCTTTGTCGGTGCAGAGAGTGTCGCCGGTGCGGGTCTCCTTGAGGCCGATCGCCGCAGCGATATCGCCCGCTCGAACCTCTTGGATCTCTTCGCGTTTGTTTGCGTGCATCTGGAGCAGACGCCCGATTCTTTCTTTTTTGTCACGCGTCGCATTGTAGACGTGAGACCCGGCACTCAACACACCGGAATAGACTCTGAAGAACGTGAGTTTTCCGACATATGGGTCGGTAGCGATCTTGAAAGCGAGAGCGCTGAACGGAGCGTCGTCGGACGCTTCACGGTCAACGTGTGTGTCGTCGTGATGCGGCAGGTGACCTTGCACGGCCGGAACGTCCACCGGACTCGGCAAGAAGTCGATAATTCCGTCGAGGAGGCGCTGAACACCCTTGTTCTTAAACGCCGAACCGCAAAATACCGGGACCAAGTCGCCTGCCACCGTGGCCTTACGGATCGCACGGCGAACTTCTTCCTCCGAAAGCTCCTCACCGTCGAGATATTTACTCAACAACTCCTCGTCGGCCTCAACCGCCGCCTCGATGAGGTCGTGGCGAATCTGAGCAATCTGATCTTTGAACGCATCGGGTACCGGCCCTTCTTCCCACTTAACTCCGAGCGAGTCCTCATCGTACACGATTTCAACTCCCCGCACGACGTCGATCAAACCGGTGAATAGTTCGCCGCTTCCGAGGGGAAACTGAACCGGAAAAGCCTTTGCACCCAGGCGGTCACGAACCATGGCGAGGCAACGGTCAAAATCCGCGCCGACACGGTCCATCTTATTAACGAAGATAATTCTGGGAACATTGTATCGGTCAGCCTGGCGCCACACTGTTTCGGTCTGAGGTTCCACGCCACCGACCGCATCCAGGACTGCAACCGCGCCGTCAAGAACCCTAAGGGAACGCTCCACCTCAACAGTGAAATCAACGTGTCCCGGGGTGTCGATAATATTTATCTGGTGGGTTTCGTCAAACCGAACCCATTCGCAAAAAGTTGCAGCGGAGGTAATCGTTATTCCCCGCTCCTGCTCCTGCTCCATCCAGTCCATCGTAGCCGTACCATCATGCACCTCGCCGAGCTTATGGGTCCGGCCGGCGTAATAAAGGATACGCTCCGTGGTAGTAGTTTTTCCTGCGTCAATATGCGCCATGATCCCGATGTTCCGGATCTTTTCTAAAGGATAGGCGCGTGCTTTCGATGCCATTGGCTTATTCGTCTCAGTGTTAGCCTAAAATTCCATTTCCAACTCGCGGCCGAATTTTCGGCAGCGAAAAAGCGGGGCGACCGACATCCGTTAAACGGACTGGTATCGCACCGCACACGCCCGGGACGAACCCTGCGGCGGGACCCGACAAAGCGGGTCGGTCCTACTCTATAGTGTAACTACCACCGATAGTGGGCGAACGCTCTGTTCGCCTCTGCCATACGGTGGGTGTCTTCTTTCTTCTTCATGGAGTTGCCCTCGCCCTTGGACGCGGCAAACAACTCCGCAGCGAGGCGTTCCGACATCGACTTTTCATTTCTGGATCTGGCGTTGGCCAAAATCCAGCGCGTTGCCAGGGCGGTCCTGCGATCCGGCCTGACCTCGATAGGCACCTGATAAGTCGCACCACCCACCCTGCGACTTTTCACTTCGACGGACGGTTTGACGTTATTTAGACCCTGCTTGAACACGTTGACGCCCGGCTGGCCGGCCTTCTGTTCGATGATGTCCATCGCATCGTAGAAGATTCGCTCGGCGACCGACTTTTTCCCATCCAGCATCAAATTGTTGATGAACTTGGATACCGTCTGGCTGTCGTACCTCGGGTCGGCCGGTACGGTCCTCTTAGATGCACGCTGCCGCCTGCTCATTTAGGCCTCTTCGCGCCGTATTTGGAACGGCCCTGTCTACGGTCCTGGACACCCGATGCGTCGAGGGTGCCGCGAACGATATGGTAACGAACGCCGGGTAAATCTTTGACACGGCCTCCACGGATGAGCACGATGCTGTGCTCCTGGAGGTTGTGTCCCTCTCCCCCGATATAACTGGTTACTTCAAAACCGTTGGTGAGCCTCACACGGGCGACCTTCCGAAGAGCCGAGTTGGGCTTTTTCGGAGTGGTAGTATAGACGCGTGTACAGACCCCTCGCTTTTGGGGACTCCCCTTAAGCGCAGGCGCCTTGTCTTTCTTCAAAATCGCCTTCCGGCCGCGGCGAACTAACTGATTGATAGTCGGCATAGACTCCCAACAACGGTTACTAAAATTACAGACTTGCCCCCAAAATGGGGCAGACTAGCGAATTTAGACGGGGTGGTATTGAGGGTCAAGTGGCGACATTTGCGAATGTTCAAATCCCGGGGGAAAAGGGGTCCAAAAACCGGGCTGGTCCCGCCCCTTTGGAACTTTGATTATAGTGAACGTATAGTAACCACTAGGCGGGGCAAAAGCGGCGCCCCATCCCTTATTATATCAGCCGGATGAGGTTATTCGTGAGGAAAAGGACCCTTTTTCGACAGGTTTTGGCGCAATTTCCTATGCACTTGGCATGGGCATCCCTTCTTTTAATAGGTGTCTCTGAACCCGGCTTGGCCCAAGAGGACCTCGGATTCAGATATCGGGACGGGAAATGCCAAAATGAAGCCGGTGAAGAGGGGTTGAACCCAGATTTTCCAGGGGAGTGCGGCGATCTGGGCGGAGCCGACCTGCGCCAGGCCTTTTTGGAAGGTGCCGATTTTAGCGGGGCTAATCTCAGGGGGGCCCAATTTGCCAGCGCGAAGCTCAGAGGAGCAATTTTTGTGGGAGCTAATTTGAGATCTGCGGACTTTAGAAACGCCGACGTGGCCCTGGCCGATTTCAGAGAGGCTGACCTTCAGCGGGCCCGGTTTCATCAAGCGGTTCTCACTGAATCGAATTTCTTCGAAGTCGATATGCAGAGAGCCGAGTTCTCCCAGGCAATCATGCGTAGGTGCAATCTCCAGGGCGCTGACCTCAGGAGGGTGGACCTCACAGGGGCTGATCTGACCGATTCCGATCTTCGGCGTGCCAGGATTAGAGGGGCGATGGGCAATTCCCAGACCTTGATCCCCAACAATGTCACGTTCGACGAGCTAGCCCGCCGCGGGATGAGATTTCTCCGCTAGAGCCCCAATGGGGGAGGCGAGGCGGCAGAAAGTACTAATGAGTGCCTGCCCACTCTTCTGTGAGCAGGGCGTGGGCAACCTCCATAAAGCTCCTCTCGCTCACCAGGCCGACGAGCTTTCCGTCTTTGAGTACGGGCAGCGCTGAAACCCGTTCCTTTCTCATAACCTCCAGGGCATCTAGAGAGGATGTCTCCGGCGAGATGGTGGTCGGGTGCTTTTCCATGATGTCCGAGACCGGCACGTTCGTGAATTTCTCCAGCCCTATCTGTGCCAACAGCCGAATCAGCGATCGATAGGAAACGATACCGACAAGGCGGTTGCCCTCGTCTTCCACCAGGACGTGCCTCAGCTGTTTTTTGTCCATCAAAAGGGCGACGAGGTCGACCAGTTCGTCCTGCCGCACCGTGAAGAGTTCCGTAGTCATGTAGTGATCGACCCTGGTATATGCCATTTTCCAGCGCCCTCCTTCCTGTAATCTTGCCGCGGGCCATTCGTGAACCGGTGCTCCGCTGTTTTGGCGTTCCAGCGTGGCCGTCGCAAGGGCAGCCATGCATTCGCTTACGGTCCCCCTGGGTTTCATCCCAGCGAAGGAATCCAAAAGCCATCGCGATCCGGTCTGTCCGGTGGCGGTGCGGGTTTCGATAATCCCTAGGAAGCGGTCGATATCATCACTATCTACCCCTTCCCGCTCCAGGCCCGCCCGTGCCATCGGCAACAGTTCCTGTCGAATGAGATCCGGCGCAGCGTAGGTCTTCCGGTCGAACCAAGTCAGTCCCGCACGGAGCCCGTACCGCGCGGCCGCTAGGAAGTTTGCCTTGGCATCGGCAAAATCCATCCGTTCGACGGGGTTACCGTAAGCGTGCATACCTTCAGACATCAATCCCACCCAAAAAGCTGAGTTGGCCACTTCATCGATTACGGTGGGGCCGGCCGGTAGCATCCGGCATTCTATCCTCAAATGGGGAAGCCCATCATGGATTCCATAGCACGGTCTGTTCCAGCTATACACCGTACTGTTGTACATCTGTAGTGCTTTGAGGTCAGGCACCCGTCCATCTTCGAGCGCTTCGAAGGGGTCCTCGACTCCGGCTATGGCTACGAGCACCGGAAAACGAGCCACCTCGTCTTGAAAAGCTTCCAACACGGAACCGGAAAGCCATTCCTCGCCGAAACGAACTCTCGGACTCGATTCTCTTGCTATCGGAGTGGCTGCCCTCGTATCGATGGCATGTTGGAATAGAGCTATCCGAGTTTCCTCCCAGAGCCTTCTCCCGAAGAGCAGGGGTGAATTTGCGGCGGCTGCTAGAACCGGTGCGGCGATTAACTGTGAAATATTGTACACCGGCACAAACTCTTGCGGTGAAACTTGAAAATGCACTTGATAACTCGTATTGCAGGCTTCCATCATGACCGACCCGTGTTCGAGATGTATCTCATCGGCGCCCTCCACCCGAAACCGTGAAGGGCCTTTGCGCAAACGGTTCGTCGCCTCGTTGATCGCGCGATATCGCGGCTCGGGCGTCATGTGGTCCAATGTGAGATCGGATTCGTGAAGCGTTGGCAGGATTCCGGTCAGCAATATGTCAGTCTCATCTTCTCTGGCGGTATTGCGAACCAGCTCCAGCTTCTCGTTCAACTCCTCTTCGATCGTGCTGAATACCTTTCCGGTCAGAGTTTTCGGAGCGAGGTTCAATTCCAAGTTGAAGGTCGCGAGTTCGGTCGTAAAGTCCGCATGACCGTTCAAGCGGGAAAGAATCTGCGGAGCATTCGGAGCGGGGCGGCAAGCCTTGTCCACCAGGAACATTTCTTGTTCGGCGCCGATTCGGCGAACGCCTTTTTCGAAGCAGTCCTGATCCAACATGACTTTCAACGCACGAAGGTCGTCGAGAACCGCCTTGGTAAATTCCCTAAGCGATGCGGAATCGAGTGTCGGTTCTATGTCATGTCGACCCATCACCACCTCTCACAAAAAAAAGAACGAATCGCTCGCTACTCGGGCTTCCCTTTGTTCAACTCGATTCTAAGCGCGCGCCACATCCACCAAACCACCACACCCAGCAGGACAGCTCTCAAGGCAAAAATCCCGGCGTCCAACCCTACGGTCGAGACCATTGCCGGAGTGACGAACCAGTAATAGACACCGATCGCAACTCCGGCCAGACATGCAATGGCCACACCGGCCGGTATCTTGAATAATCTGACCAGTATTTGCGTCAGCACGTAACTTGCTACTGCTCCGACCGCGATCGTCAGGTAAACGATTCCCGCGCTCGATAGGTTGCCGTCCACCAAGCTAAAGTACGCAAAAACGGCGCCGGGAAAAGTAGCAGCGAATGCGCCGAAGCTCTGACTCAACCAGTCGTACGAACGCCTGGTCGGTCCCAACACCTGGGCAATGGATTTCTCGGGTGACAGATCGATGCAGCCCTTGCCCGTACATGCCGTGCAGGTAGGACAGCGTGGGTTCTTGATTTCAAAGAGAGGATGCTGTCCGTAGAGACGTTCCACAGGGAGTACGGGGCAAATCGAGTTGCAGAATCCCGCCTTCAGGTCGAAAACCGTGCCGAGCAAAAAGGCGACCAGGATGACCGCAACTATCACGACACCGAGCACAGTTCCATCGGCATTGAAAACAAAACGCCGTGCCGGCACCAGGATTGCCAACAACAATACCCCGATCAATCCAGCCCGTTCGATTCCACGCGCCGTTACGCTTCTTCGAGACAATAATCCGTTGCCTGCGGTATTGAACGATGCCAAGGGACACACCGCTCTCCACATACTCGCGCTTATCAGAAAAGAGATGGGCAACAGGGGTACAACCAGGTTCCACCAAATTTTCAGCGTCAGGTCAGGAGAGGCAAAGAGTCCCCACAACAAGACGAAGGTACCAGCCACGCCGACCCAACGGATCGCGAGCCACCACCATGCGTCACCGGCCGCTCGGCCGACTACAAATCCACCGGTCGCTACCTTTTCAGCAGTCAAGAGCAACCGCCGCCGTTCGCAAAGCGGTCATTCGCCATAACCCTTTACGACGAGTTTGCCGGAATTTCTTTCATAGGTAACCAACGCCACTTCGCCGTCTTTCAATTCGAGCAGTCCTAGGTAACTCAAGTCAGTCGGACTCGAACCCGAATCCCACAGGTCGCTCGCGATATCGGATTCAACGCTAAACCGGATCGATACGTCGTGGGAACCCGCCGCCACTGCGATATCCTGATAGACATAGATGGGGCGATCGCTTCGAGCTCCGGAAGCCTCCACCAATTCATCGACAAGGACTGTGTTACCCACACTCATAGTAAGACGAAACGGCAACATGCGAGTTTCACAAACTTCCGGCTGCCTCATGTGAGCCGGTATTTCGGCCAACTCCTCTTCCGTAAGAGTTCTGCACTGAGAAAACCGCACACCGGGCACACGCCACGCCAATCTGATCGCTGCACCCTCCTCTTCACCTGCGAGATAAGGGCCTCTGGAGCCGGCGCCGATCGCGACAGTTACCAGAAGAGCGAAGAGAAAACCCATCAAGCGTCTTCCTGTCATCGCCCCACCTCCTCTGCTGATACGTCGGTGCGGCAATCCAGATCGAGGGCCACATCCTTTTCGGCCTCGATTCCTTCGATCGCACCGATGTCACGGCGATAAGACTCGAGTTCTTTCTTGAACAACCACGCATCGCCGCCGCCGAGGAAGCTGACCCTCACCCGACGACGATCTACGCGAGATTTCAACTCCGCCTCGCGGTCGTTATATAGTCGTTCCTCGAGCCAATGTGGCCCCTCCCGATGCCAGCAATCCCGCGGCGGGCATGACGCTATCAACACACCCCCAACACCTGAGCGAACCAGGAACTCCAAGATGGATGTGTGCATGCTTCCGATGCACTCTACCGAATAGAGAGGCACGTCGTCGGGCATCCCTGCCTGACCTAGAAGTCCGATACCGTGGCCGCACGCTACCACCACAACATCCCGCTCGCCCAACTCGTTTTCTTTTATAAACGAGCGAACTTCTCCCAGTTGGTCCCTGCCGGTGCGTCCCGGTGGCCCCACGCCCATCGGAGCGCACGATCCCGAGCAAATCCCACAGCTCACACACAACGACGGCTCCACCTCGGCGACTATTCCCTTGCGACTTCCCTCCATCGGGATCATCGCAATAGCCTCGTACGGACAGTCGAGATAGCATTGCCGGCAGCCGTCACAGAGCCGCGTTTCGACCCTCGATGCCACCGCCTCAATCTTGGGCCTGGTCCACCACGGAATTGCGGACGCCAGAGCGGTCAATACGGTGACGCCGATCCACGCCGCCCACGGTGGCATCAGGGCGGTAACCGGAAGCCAGAACGAGTAAAACCAATCGTAGGGAGCTGTTCTGGGCAGGTGAAAGAGGTCGGCCTCGGGAGCCATCGCAACCGGCCAGATAACCGATATCAAGATCAGAAGCCCTGTGACCCCCCAGGCCAGCTTCTTCGGAGGCAACAGAGCCGGTCTTGCGATGCGTGCCACATGAATCCAGAGCGCGACTCCCATTCCCAGCGGCAGGGCTACGTGCAGGAACAGATTCAAAAAGAAAAAGGCGCTTGGGATTTCCCTTTCGCCGACGAACGCCCGAGCTATCGGCTCGGAGAAAAACGGCAGGGCGTCAAGGAATCTTGCACCTTCCCTGGCCAACACCAGACCCTGGATATCCCAAACCATGACATACCCGGTCCAACCACAAACGAGGGTTAATCCGAGCAAGGCCAATCCGGATAGCCACGCCAAGGCCCGTGGACCCCAGGCGCGGCGTTGCGCGAAGATTCTCACGGCGTGAATCGCGATTGCCACCACCGCAGCATCTGATGCAAATCGGTGAAGCGACCTGATCCAACGACCCAGCCATACCTGGTTCTGGAGCCGAACGACCGAATCGTACGGAGAACCTATCCTATAAAAGAATAGGAGATATGTACCCGTCACCAGAAGAATGATCATCAGCGCCACGGTAAGGGCGCCACTGTGATACAGGGGGTTATATCGCCAGGAATACAGGCGATTCAGAGCCCCATCCATAGAGGACAGCCACCTGTGTAAGGCCCGCCTCACAATTTCCAAAAGGTTTCGCATGCCTAAAGATGCACTTTCCTCGGTAAGGAGTCTTATATGGTTCCTTAAAAAATCTTAATGACCCATACCTGAATTTCTCTTTACGCCAATCCCCTCCCGGACCCCTGGTCCGGTGGCGGTAGGCGTAGTAATACCTTCGATCACGTTACTCAATCAAGGAGGGCATATGCCGGAGCAGGACCTCGGAGCCGGCGGGCCTCGCGAGGAAACTCCGCTAGGGCAGCGCCTGTACGACAATCCGTTCATCCTCCTAGCGGCGGGCCTCGTCGTGATGGTGGTGTTCTACACCCTATGGGGACTCTGGGAAGTGCTGAACCTCCCGGATGCTCCACTGCCCTAAGGAGGCTTCCAGATGCACACAGGATTGGAATCCCCCAAGGGGATATGGTGGAAACCGGCTCACAAGGCTGAAAAGCTATGGGTCATCATCGCGTTTGTCTGGTGTATGGTGCTCTTCGCCATGATGCCCCTATGGCACGTTCGGGGGGCTCAGAACCCATCGGGTATCAGGGCCAAGGTGGATCCGGAGGCATTTCTCGCTCGGACTCAGGAGTTCATTCGGACCTATCAAGTAGGGACGGACGGAGGACTGCCGGTGGTAGCGCCACCGCCCGGAAGCCACGTGTATATGATGGCGATGCAGTTTTCCTGGACACCGGTGCTGAGACTCCAAGCGGGAGCGGAATACACACTCCATCTTTCGGCGCTGGACGTAAATCACGGTTTCAGTCTCTTTCCGATGAACATCAATTTCCAGATCGTTCCGGGTTACGATTACGGATTGACCGTGACTCCCACCGAAGCGGGCGAGTTCAAGGTCATTTGTAACGAATTCTGCGGAATCGGACACCATCTGATGCTTGGTAAGATCGAAGTCGTTGACGGTCCGGTAACCCAAGGAGGTGGGTCATGAATTGGGATTTCAGAACCTGCCCCTATACGGGACTGAAAGTCGACAAGAATGCCGATGCGTTGATGAAGGTGAACGCAGTGGTAGCTACCGTTGCGCTTTTGATCGGCGGCTTGTCAGCCATCGGAGTTTTGTTGACGCGGTGGCAAGCCATTCACCTGTTCGATGCAGCGTGGTTCTACAGGTTGCTCACGATTCACGGGATGAACATGCTCATATTCTTCATCCTGTTTTTCGAAATGGCGATACTGTATTTCGCGAGCGCCGTGCTACTGAACAGTAGAGTGGCTGCTCCGAAGGCAGGCTGGGTTGGTTTCGGTTTGATGCTGTTGGGCACTATCCTGATCGAGTGGATGATGTTCGCAGGAAGAGCCGACGTCTTGTTCACCTCCTACGTACCGCTTCGCGCCGACCCGAATTTTTACCTCGGCGTGATTTTCTTTGCGGTAGGTGCGTTGACGGTGGTAATCCAGTTCTTCGCCACATTGGTGATCGCCAAGCGAGAGAAGACCTACGAAGGTTCGGTGCCGCTCGTGACTTTCGGCGCGGCGACGGCTGCCATCATCGCAGTCATCACGCTGGGCCATGGTGCTGCCGTTTACATCCCGACTTACCTGTGGTCGCTGGGTTTGATGGAGATGGATGCGCAGATCTACCGTTTGGTTTGGTGGGGACTCGGACACTCATCACAACAGATCAACGTTGCAGCGATGGTATCCGTGTGGTACCTGCTGGGCGCATTTACGGTAGGCGCAGTCGTCATCAACGAAAAGATAAGCCGTACCGCCTTTGTGCTGTACGTCTTGTTCATCTCGATGGCATCTGCTCACCACCTACTGGTTGACCCGGGAATGGGACCTGCCTGGAAGGTATGGAACACGAGTTACGCAATGTACCTCGCCGTACTTGCCAGCATGATCCATGGGTTCACCGTACCGGCGGGCATCGAAGTCGGTCAGCGCCTCCGGGGGATGACGAAGGGAACATTCGAATGGTTCCGTCGTGCTCCATGGGGCGACCCGGGTTTCAGTTCGCTGATACTCTCGATAATCATCTTCGGTTTCCTGGGTGGTATAACCGGTGTCACGTTCGGCACCGAGCAGATCAACATCATCGCGCACAACACGCTCCGGATTCCGGGCCACTTCCACGCAACCGTGGTTGGCGGTACGGCGCTGGCGTTCATGGGATTGACGTACTACGTAATCCCATTGGTGTTCAGAAAGAAAGTCGCGTTCTTCCCGCTCGCAAAGATGCAACCGTATATCTTTGCAATCGGCATGACGATATTTTCGATTGCGATGACGTTCGTCGGGACGTTCGGCGTTCCGAGACGGCATTGGGACATCACGTTCGCGAATTCTCCGTTTGACCTGCAATTCGCTCCGGCCGTAGATCTCCTGCTCGGCGTCATGGGCATAGGCGGCTTGATTGCGGCCTT
>Ga0224511_10002670_pt1 | contig 12205 bp, 7 predicted proteins | sample SF_May12_sed_USG_2_FD_169988 | JGI IMG/M metagenome (GOLD analysis project Ga0224511, IMG submission 169988) | Sediment microbial communities from San Francisco Bay, California, United States - SF_May12_sed_USGS_8_1 | ecosystem: Environmental > Aquatic > Marine > Sediment | place: USA... | reverse complement strand
ACACATCTCAAGCAATTTTCAGCAAAGTCATAAACCAAAAACCCTGTAAAGACACAAAAAATACCAGATACCATCACTGGCTGATCAATCGAGATTCATGTGGAAATTCAGTAGCTCTTTAAGGCCAGTCAAAATCAGAAATTCAGTAGCTCTTTAAGGCCAGTGAAAATCAGAAATTCAGTAGCTCTTTAAGGCCAGTGAAAATCAGAAATTCTATCTGTTCAAGCCAAAGTCAATGCCAGAAACAAAGTCTTTTAGACATTCCAGGTCAAAAATCCAGGGAGACACACAAAACAAATTGTCAAAAATATGTGTGAAGAGTATTAAAGTTGCGTAAATTATTCTCGTCTACTAAATTGTGATTGAACCTGTTCCAAAGTTGAGGGGCTGCTGCACTAGAGTGTTACACCCAAAGACAATAGCAACTTGCATTCCGCTGTTCTGTTTCATATCATGGCGGAGTTTTACTATGTTATTAGTTGTACGCATCAAAACGGTTTCGTTCAGAGGTAATCTCGTATGAGAACCAAGGTGGAGGGGGCAGCTACCGCATGTATATAACAACATCACAGGCCAGTGGCCTGTCTTGTTGAAATGCACCAACCCTGAACAGCAAGCAAAATTTCAAAATTCCTGGAGGGGCACCACGCCGCACACCGCCGCACACCGCCGCACACCGCCGCACACCGCCGCACACCGCTTACCCCTCCCCAACTCTATAGAATGTCAGGTACCCTGCTGAGGGAGGTGGCAAAGAAATTATGGAAACTCTTGTGCACAATCTGTCTCAGACCCGGCACTTTCAGTGCCAGTGACAAGCACTCTCACCATTGAGACACACTGCCTCTACAGAGAGAGTGTTTAGACAAGTTGTACATTTTTGTATGAAATGCACGTTTCTTTGTTTTTGTTGTATTATTGAAACTACACGCATTTAATACACGTATGCAATATCAGTTTTGTACAGCTTCTGATGTAAAGATGCTACTTATTTATATACAATTATACGCGCACCAGAAACTGCATTTACTAAAGTCAAAAACAGCTTTAATTCCATTTCACTTTTAGGATAATAGGTTCCACCTTTAGTTTCCACTTCCACCGCCATCATTGTCATCAAATCTTCACCACCTCTGCCTACACCACTAGTTGAATTTCATTCGTATTATCAGCACATCGAATGTTCCATCTGTAAATATAAAAGAAAGACAACTCCACGAGCTGATCCAGGTGAACTGGCTCTTCGGCATGTGATGAGTATAGCGGGCGAGAAAAAGGGCCAAGGTCATGGTTTGTTAGTGCATTTGGAAAATGCTTTCATATTTCCACCGAATGCATCACAAAGAACCATGCCAGCATTACCCTGGTTCTTCTACTCTTCTCTGGGCCCACCATCCGCCACATGCCGGAATCCTAGGTCACCTGGCTAGGCTACTATATATATTTAAGCCATTGTCTGTCCATGGTTGAACTTCGGCCTTCCTCCTCGATGTCCACAGGTTGCGTGGTGCCATTGAGGGAAGATTGAGCCATTTCTACCATGCTGGCTCAGGACGGCTTGGTAGAATGTGATCATCCAGGGAAAAATCCCCTAAATTACTTCAGGGATTGAAACCGGCCACAGAGAGGACAGAAAGTGAGATACCTTCATTCTGCCACTGAGCTAACACGACCCTGGCCACGGAGAGAACAGACGGTGAGATACATTCATTCTCCCGCTGAGCTGTCATGACCCGGGCCATGGAGAGAATAGATAGTGAGATACATTCATTCTCTCACTGAGCTATCATGACCGAGCTACCAAACACCTCTTATATTAACTCGGCGTTGAATGGACATCGTAGAATCACTCTCTGGGTGGTTAATGTAGCTTAAGAGAAAAACGGCAAATGTCATATGTGGCAAACATCCGGTCCATGCGTACAACAAATGGTATAATGGCTGCTTCAGACGGTCGAACCTAGAAGTGCACCTCATGGAATACTGTATCTGACGACACAGACTAAACCTAGCAAGCGCAGTCCCAGAACACATTGCAACAATTGCACCTGATCATATTTTTGGGATCTGTTCAGTAGGGAATCACTCACCCTACATCAATGTTCGATTGCAATCAGTTATTCTTAGAGGGAAGATAACTCTATGCTGGAGTGCTAACCAAGTTAGCTTTTGGGGCTTTAAAAACCATCAATTTAATATTTCTCCAACAGTTCTTTTAGATCAGAATTTTAGGAGAAATTTTGTGTAATTCATGGGGTTCGCCTTTATAGGAGATGCCAGAGCCCTGCAAAGGATTCAACAGAAGGCAGTCATTGGCGGATCCGGTGGAAAACACAAGGGATGAATCCATTAAAATGCAGTCAACCTATGTGATCACGCAACAACAATCAGGAGTTATACTGCAAACCAAAATATTCATTTGTTCACTCAATACGCCTTTATTCTTGTCACCGAGTGCCATAATTTACTGCTTCTTGGGGGGGCCAGGGTACCTCAGTTGGTAAAAAGGATGGACTAGCACTGTATAGATTGCATGTTCGCCTGAATTCGGATCGCTACGGTAAGAAAAGGGAAGTCCCAAGCAGGGTCAAAATTACTCCACGGTTATTTAAGATCCACCTCTTGGGTGGGTGATGTGTAAAGTAACTTAAGTTGACTGACCCCCAACCTGGAGCGTTGATGCTGATCCAGTGGCCCATACATGGTGCGCCATGCTAAGCCGGAACTGGTGACAAACGCGTATCTAGCCAAACAGGTTTGCCATGCCATGTCAAGAGAGGACTGCTGCTTGTACGGATCCTAGCTGTACTGCAGTTCAAGATTCTATTGTCTAACTGAACAGAGTCTCACTGGGGGCTATCATTTTGGGCAGCAAAATCACTCAAAAAACAGATTTTTGCTAAAACCTTCGCAAGGCTTTAGACGAGGAGTAGTTTTCTAGAGTTCGGCCAAGCATCCAGTTAACTCACGATAAACGTTCCTCTTATAAAAGCGGTTTTAAACATTTTCATGGACAGACCCACTTGCAGTTAGTATATTTGAACTTCCTGAAAACCTTCAAGAGACAAATACAAGGCGCACAGGGCAGCTGCGTGCTTGTAGCGCAATACAATGCATCGATGTCCGTATGGCAGTCGGATTACAAGTGAGAACGCATTGATCCAATTCATGATAATTTATAAGTACAAGTGGATTCCCGTAATAATTTGTATTAGTTCTATGGAAGTCATGAGCAGATTCCCCTTAGTGTTCACTGTTTTTCACTTCTTTGCATGTAAAAGACTGAAACAATAATTAAATAAAACTAGTGAAAAATGATATACCCCATACTTACCCCATACTTACCCCATACTTACCCCATACTTATCCCATACTCACCCCATACTTACGTCCAGAATACCCCATACTTACGTCCAGAATCCCATTGGGTGTAGGAACTTCCAGCAGAGAAGCGAAAAACGGGAACGGTTGCGGCCCTCTCCCAAACCGGGCCATTGCATGCACCTGGAGTGGCGACCTGTATCGACACCCATCCAATGTCACCCGCACAACCGTTATGATAACGCGAAATGTAGAAAGTTCTACCAGAGACGACGCTCCTAAAAATAATTGGTACAGTAACAATCTGTCTTGTGGTCAAGAGCGCATTACTGTCTTGCCCTCACTTCATACATGCCGTCGAATCTGGAGGTAAACCTTTCAGCAAGCCAGGCCAAAGATCAAATAAGGCTGTGCCTCAGTAGAACCGTTAGCGCGAGCCAGTCGGATAACGTGCTTAGGAGCTGCCCTCTCTTGTCAGTTGATGCAATGATTCCATTAAAACACTGCCAAAGCGCTAGCCATGCAAAACTGGACACCGCTTTTGAAGTTCAGAATGCTCAGCACTGTGTAGAAAGGTGAATATGTATCCAGATCTGGTCGTTTGCAGTGGGACAAGAACAAATAGGGCAACATCTCCCATCGAAAATCATTACATACCTCTGTCACTAGGTCATCTCAAGGTCATTTTGTATAAACCAAAGTATTAGGACAATTATTTGCCAGTTCCAATCGACTGAGCTTTTGACCCAACCTTGTGGCGCAACCCTGTCTGGCCGTACGCGCTAACATCAAAGCTGGTCTAGCACAACCTCGCTCAGATCCCCAACAGTACTATACGGACATGCAAGGCCAGGCCGGGGCAGCCAAGCTCTCAGCCCGGATACTGGCATATAGATGGTTTCTTTTGGTGGTTAGTTTTGTTACTTACAGTTGCCAATAGTTGAACATGTCTGGTGAGACTCCATCAAGATAACTCGAACTCAAGACCGTGCCGCGGCTAAACCAGTTGATGGAGTTTGTCCCTGTTGCGTTGTATTCGTAGAAGTGTTTCAGAACTCCAGGAGAATCATACATCTCGAATCTGACCTGAAGAAGAGAAACAGATTGACTACTGTGAATTAGTGGTGTCTGGAGACTTGTCCATGCAGGGACAGCGTTATTACAGTACCTGGATGAGGTCTTATGAGGTGATAAAATACATGGCTCAGTGGGGTCTGTGCATCTGGGTATAAACTACTGTCATGACAGGCATAGTAATTGTGAGCTGCCCGCATAAACAGGCTGATAAGATGCCACAAGCCAACTGAAAGCTAGGTTACGAGGAAGAAAAAGCAATGGAACACTTCTTCTGTCCACTCCCTTCCCAGATCCCCTTTCCAACCACCAAAACCAGCGATTGAGGTGGAACTGGGTTGAACTTTGTGCATACCACCCAGCGTTGTATTATTATATGCATGATAACATGATGTCTGTCTCCTACCGTTGCTTTAGTAGTGAGGTCTTCCCAGTGATCTATTAGTTTATTTTTCAGATAAAGATGAGAATCATAGTCTACACTGAATGACATATCAGTCAGAGATGCAGTGTCCACATCACCACCGGTCTGTAATGGTAAAAGTAAAATGAGGACATAGAAGGAGGGTGTTATTGAGAGAAAGGGGAGATAAATGGTTCGTACTTCTATTATTATTATAAATATCATAATATTAATTCGCCACTCAAGTGCTTGATCATCTTATGTAACGAACCCCCTAACCCTTAGGCTTGCTGAAGCAGTAAGAGCTACGAATTTTGTAAGAATTACATTTACATTAGTGGGCCCTCAGCATAACATAAGGAATAATTATAGGTGTACTCGTGTGATCGGATTTTGGCGTCTGAGAGTGAATTCGATCACATGAACTCAATTCTGCGCCTAAAAAGTAGGCGTGCTAGTTATTACAGTGTCAAAGGTATCAAAGTGTCAAGGCGAGCCTTTGATCGATCGCTTACTTATTCTATGGTGGCTTTACGGGTCGCTTCGCTGCTGTAAAACCGACTTCATAACTGTTCTATTCTTAAACGCGCCAAATGTTGAGAGAGTACAGCTCCAATGTGCCTGAAACCCTTGCATTTTTTAACTGCGCCTATCTGTTCATGTGGTCGCGTCTGAAATTCTTTGTCTGCGTCTGACCGAAATCACGCTAATAGTGCTAATAGTGCTAAATATGGGTTGATGGCTTGATGCCATAACAGAAGAGTTTGATGTCAGCATGTCAAAGTCACAAATAACGTTATGGGATAGCTTTTTCTCACAAGGCACGCGCTGATTGGCTCAATCACTTCTATAGCCCGTGGGAATCCGAAGGCTATTAAATAAAAAGTCAGCATTACCAACTAAATTGATTTGAAACTTTATTTGAACCAGTTTGGGAGCAGTCATCATCGCGGAGCAAGAAACAATCAAATTTATGAGAACCAGAGCATCAGAGATGATTATAAAATAAAGTTGAGTCCGACTACAAGCACAACCGCCTTGCACGATTTCTAATGACAGTTTGATCGGAAATAGAAGCTCGATATGACACCAACTACACAGTCTCATTGGCCCTAGTCATGTGACTATGGGAACCCCTAGTAGTTCACAAATAGTGATCGCAATCGTATGGCTAAGAACACAAATTGCGATTTTCCGCGATATTTGCGATTAACTTATCACAAAATCGCAAATTCTCCGTCGTGTGGCAGGCCCTTGACACTCAGCAACTTAATCAAATACTCGTGAGATGTCCTCACATATTTCCACCGGTCTAATAGAGTTTTACCTGTTCATATGAGTCGTGTGGCATTATACCTCTCAGCTCCACATGTTTTGTCAACAACTTATAATTTCCTGTAACATAAAACGTACTCAATTAGTTGAGCTTTTTGTTATTAGCAAGTATTAAATATGAGCCCGCTTTTAATTCACCAGTGACATATGACACTTTACGCCACTGAATCGACCATATTTGTTGAACATTAAGCGGAAATCAATTAATCATTTTCAAACGAAAATTGACATATTTGTTCCTGAAAATAAACATTTGAGCGATGCTGGAGCATAAAAGATGGAACTGCAATCAAGCAAATCATTATAAACAAATATAGGCAGAGCGGAGAAGGAATTATGCGCCATCAGCACAATGGCAGCTCACCATGACCTGGCAGCTCACCATGACCTGGCAGCTCACCATGACCTGGCAGCTCACCATGACCTGGAGGAGCTCACACATGGTGGCTCACCATGACCTGGCAGCTCACCATGACCTGGCAGCTCACCATGACCTGGATTTGAACCGAGGTTCTCAGGATTGGGAGCCGAGTGCCTTTAACACTGAGCTATCTCTCCATCCCCGACAAATATGAATCGGGTGAAGAATGCGTGGCTCAATTCGAATTTACCGTTGATTAAAACAGATTTCCATGCTATTAATCTTTTTTCAGAGCTGGTTTTTTCTCATTCACATTGCAATGCTATTTGTGATTCTTAATTATTCTCCTTTTATTAAAATTTCTATCCAACCAAAGTCCCTTTGGAACTCAAGAGTCTGTGTACATTTTATTACAGTTTTATTGAGTCACACTGAAGTTGAGCTAGAATATCATGCATATGAAGTTCGAAAACATGGCGCATATTTCTTTGTTATCCAAATAATGAACCCAGAAACCTAACACATCACCTCATCATCACTTATACATGCATATAATGAGATGCCAAATTTAACCACAGACATATACTCACTTGTGTCAGAGAGGAAGTACGCTGTAGTCCCTATGAGGGGTAGAGCAGACGTCCAGTCACTGATGAAATCACAATCAGCAATCAGGCATTTACCATTAGGGTTATAACTGTAACATAGAGTCATCAGTCATTGTATTAGGCTAATACCGAACTATGGTACAACAGACCAGAGATGGCTGAAAGCTGACACATCGTGGAGGTAAGCAGCTGTGATACCTCACTGATCCCCAGTAAATAGAAGGATGGAAGTTAGAAGTTAAGGCTTCAGACCGTAGAAATAGTCTGTTTCCAGAACTGATGTCCTTGGAAAACTATTCCATTTCTAACTTGGCAGCTGCCTGTTTTCTGCTATGTGGGAGGCAAGTCAATGCAGCTCAGAATGACTTTCAGTGATGCTTATTGTATTTGCAGGAACTCTATAACCAGAGGCTTGTTTTATAATTGCGGCTAGAGAAGTGGCACAATTTCACCAAAGAAGCCACTCTGACCACTGAGCTAGCCAGTTGTTGATATATTTAGCCTGATTAAAGGCAAATTTTTCTGCATGCGTGTACTACCTGAATGTTGGGCAGCGTCCAAGCTCTTTGTGGCAAAGAGAGTAACAATGCTCTAGTGAGCCCACATTCTCATACAGGCGATTATATAAATGCTCCACCTGTCCATCGAGTATAAGTAGGTTATTTATTGAGGAGTAAGACCCAAAATCTACAAAGAGAATAAATGTGTGTAGATAGAGGGAGTTAAAGCACAGCAGACTCTATTGTTTGATCTGTCTACATGTTGATTTATAAATAGTAAACAGTGAACAGTAATTAATCGAGCCTTCAACACAAGAGTATTTTCTTAAGAATAACATTCAAAGTCTACAAAGAGGATGCATGTAGATAGGTGTATTGGGCTTCAGAGGATGTTATTTGGCCATTCTATATGCACAGTCAGCCATGATAGCTCAGTGGGATTGCTCACGGTCTGTCTTCCCCGTGGCCCGGGTTCAATTCCCAGCCACGACGGAGTATTTCAAAGAATTTTTCCCTGGCTGATCGCACTCTGCCACCCCGTCCTGAGCCAGCGTGGCAGAAAATGGCTCAATCTCCCCTCAATGACACCACACAACCTGTAGACAGCGAGGAGGAAGGTCGAAGTCCAACCACGGACAGACGATGGCTGATGAAAAAAATGCACAAAATAATGGACACAAACCCTTCAAAGTAAAATCATCTTCATGAAGAGCATGAGCCTGGAGCCTGTTTCCAAGAGGGTGTAAAACTAACCAGGTTACCTGGCTCTTCGGGTCGATGGAGTAGTGGACGAGAGAAGCATACTGCTACCCCGTCTGCCCGAAGAGCCACGTAACCTGGCTAGTGTAAAACCAAACTATTTGACAGTTGAAACAGGAACTCATGGTCCTATAAGCCAGTGAGCTATATCCTGTAAGATACCGTTCCAATCACTTGACATAAAGACAAGCCATGTTCACCTGCGGTTAGTAAGCTAGGGTATTTACACGCACTGCGCATCTCAATGCAACAAAAATATTGTTTACGCACTGTGTTGCGATATTTTCACTTACCCACATCCATCGCTTCATAATATACGCGATATGCTAAAGCCCCGATGACGTTTTCAGTGAAATAGCCTTCATCTTGTAGGGCCACCACTGCGTCAAAGCTGTCAGGTATAATACATCGGTTTGTATCGGAGTCATGACTACAACGAGTGAATGACTAATATTAAAACATATATGATATAACACATATAGAGATTATAGGTGTATCCGCATGATCGGGTTTTGCTGTGTGAAACGGGGTTTCAGATACATTCCCAGTTTCAATACTCGAAATTGCGTCTGAAAAGTGCGTTTTTACCTCGATTTTGTCTGAAAGCGAATTCAATCACGCTAACAGAATTCTAAACCTGAAAGTGAGCGTGTTAGTTTATAAAGTGACAAGGTTATCTATTGGTTGCTTACTTCTTCCATGGGCGCTTGCACTCGCTTGTTTGTACGGGAAAAGTTTTTTCTGTCCTTAGACACATATGATGTCAAGTGATGTTGAGAGAGGACAACTTCGATGCATGCGAAACTGCGTTCAAAACTCTTTGCATTTCTTGACTGTGCCTATCTGTTCGGATGATCGCATCTGACCAAAATGACGCAAATACACCTAATGCAGCCAAACTCACTAGATTATTGTTACATGTCGAAACAGTAATATAAAGATCCTTTCTGTCTCCGATCGAAAGCAGCATGGTGGTGAGTTTGCATAATTTAAAACTAATGCCGCATGAGAAATTATATATGATAATGATAACATTGTGTCTCCAAGACAGAGCAGCTGTCAGAAGTGATGCAGAAAATGGCCTACTGATTCTATAATTGGCGCATGCATTCGTCCTCACCTGAATACATTGCAGTTTATCCGGTTATGACCTATACAGAGATCAAAGCAGTCCTGTGCAGATGTTACGTCATTAACCACCAGATTGGATGAGTCTGTCTTGGAAGTCTTCCATAGAATAGTATCCTTAATAACGGGAAGGTTGGATAACTCCGTATGTAAGGCATCGTTCGTCGTACCCGCTGGATTCACTGTAAGTATGATATCAATGAATGTTGCGCCTCAAGAGTATTTCTATACAGCTGAAAAACCGGTACACAATTACATCAGTGACATTATGTCACTGTTTCCATGCAGAATTCAGGGATGGTATAGGAAAGCTCAATGAAAAAAGCGCTTCGCTCACCACCAAACGATCTCGGGTTCAAGTCATACTGAGCACTAGTGAGAATCAACCCTCACATAATTCCTAGCTCCTTCTGCTCCAAAATGCCTCCGGCATAGGAGGGCCAGGATAGGTCAGTTGGTAAAAAGCCGAATTTGCTATCTATAGATTGCAGGTTCAAGCCTCACTGCCACGGGCGTTTTTCTGGAATGGGATTTTAGGAAGCCCTTCACTCTGAATTGCTATCGCGGGTTCGGATCACCATGATAAAAAATGGAGGTCCCAACCAGTGGAACATTATTTTATGGTTATTACAGATCCATCTCTCCCTACTCGAGAAAATCAGCCGAATTTCGACGAATGATGGGTAAACTACTTTAGGTTGACTGACCCCCAGCAAGGAGCGATGATACTGACCCACACGTGATGCTTCATGCTAAGCTGTAACAGGTGACAAACAAATATCTAACCCGGCAGCTTTGTCATTCACGAGCGGGGGGCCATTAAAAAGTATGTTCAAGTGGCCCAATACTAGAACAATAGAAAACGATACTCTTTCAATACTCATTCAAAGCGTAGAAAACATTTTTCAAGCCCATATTCAACAGACGCAAATCCCCAGTAAGGATATTGCAGTTGTGATTAGTGCAGACCTTCTGAACCAGTACCAGTTGTCAATGTTAGACATTGGATCATTCTTCCACAATTATCACCGGACCACTGTTTGTTGGACTGCATCAAAATAGTTATAAAATCCTCCATCTATTATTTAGGCACACTCAATCCGGAACCAGTCTCAAGGGATATTCACTATTAACAATTCCGCATTTCAGAGAATTCTGTTGCAAATATTGTGAATCTAGGCACCTGGGAACCTGGGAACTCCGAGCAAAAACTTGGTATAAACATTATGATAACGATATCGGTACATTAGAGCACTTTTGAGAACACAAATAAATGGGCTCGAAATTGCATCGTGTATCACTTACTCGACGAGAAGCAAAATTGAAACAAAATACAAGAATAATTCAAATCTCATTTACTTGTGGACATGATGGCTCATCGCATCTGAGCTATTAGTTCATAAACTTGTGGATTGCGTACAAACTGCAACGGACCAGTTTGGATAAGCATGAAAGAAGAAAATTGTTTCAGGTATAATCGCATTGAATTGGGGAGGTATTTCGTATGGATGAATGGTAACTCGTCTGGATTTCTGCACAAATAGTACCATTTTGGGGCCATATTCTGTTTTGGGGTATAGAAACGCGACTCTGTAGCCAATCTAGTAAATGGATTTCTGGTTTGTATAGACCATCCTGCCTCTTTAAGCGATGCGAACTTGCGCTGTCCATGATTTATGACCAATCCGAGTCTGTGAAGCGTCGTACCCTAATTCATTGAACACTAAATGGTTCCAACTAAGTCAGTCTAAATAACTCAATTCAACGAGCAGCTAAGATGTTCACCTAAGATTTGCATATACAGTGAAACTTGGATAACTCGAACTGCAAGGGACCACCAAAAAAGTTTGAGTTATAAAAAGTTTGACTTGTGGGTTATGCTCTCCCTTTGCTTTAGCTGTGTGGCCACCGTAGCGAGTCCATTTCGCTTTATTGTATTCCATTTCCTGGCTAAACTTTCTAAAATTGGTAAGATTTTCTTCTCAAGTGAAAAGAAAACAATGAAATTAATCTTATTACACAAGAATGTAAACACATCCAGCCACAGAAATGGTAATTTGATGGCACTAACAACAGTTTATCAGTTCGAGTTATGCCCAGCAAATTGTTATTACCCAGGCAGGGACCATGAAACTTGGTTTGAGTTAAGCAGGTTTTCGAGTTATCCGAGGTCGAGTTAACCAAATTTCACTGTTCGTATTACATAGAATGAAATACAGCCTTACATCTGAGAAAGGTTACGGCTCCTGGTACCACAGAATTCGATTGGCCGATTCTTTTATGGAGATGGCATTGTAAAGGCTGATCAATGCTGGAAGTATAATGTGTACACAGATCGTCACTCAGGCATGCCAGGGGACAAATGGTCTACAATGAAAATGATGTGGTAAAAGTATGAAACTATAATACTAGATTAATTGATAAAACACAGTATAATACTGCAAAATTGATAATACATGTAGTATACTATAGTATACAGTAATAGTACAATTACTGTAAAGCGGTAATACTACAATACTGTAATGGTGTAACAATAATAATAGTATAATGGTATAATAGTGTAGCACCATAATACTGCTAAACAAACTGCAGTACAATACTGTAATATGGAACTATTATAGTACTATAATATAATACTGTAATACTGTAATATTGTAATATTGTAATACTGTAATATTGTAATACTGTAATACTGTAATACTGTAATATTGTATAA
>Ga0224511_10002669_pt1 | contig 12206 bp, 4 predicted proteins | sample SF_May12_sed_USG_2_FD_169988 | JGI IMG/M metagenome (GOLD analysis project Ga0224511, IMG submission 169988) | Sediment microbial communities from San Francisco Bay, California, United States - SF_May12_sed_USGS_8_1 | ecosystem: Environmental > Aquatic > Marine > Sediment | place: USA... | reverse complement strand
TATGTATAGGATGACAACACTGCTCACTGAATGCAAGTTACATACCAGGAAAGTGTAACTTTAAACAAGTACAACGTGTATCTGTGTCCTTTAAAGATGCTATGCCTGTATCTTTTAGGTCAACATTAATTACATCTTACATTTAAACCATGTGTAAGCAGTAAAACCTACTCCCTTAAATATGAGAAACTGCCAAATGTAGTTATTCATGCATGTAAAATATTACATAAAAAAGGAATTTGGTGAAAATGTGTGGCCCGCAAAATTGGCTTTGTTTATTTACGTTTTGAACCATTGCGTCGGAACAGTTAATTAGCTTGACTACAATCGATACTCTCAGTTGACTCGGTGGTGTAGTGGTAAGGCATCCGCTTTGGGTGCAAGAGGTCCCGGGTTCAATTCCCGGCTCCGGCAAGGGTTTTTAAGTTTGATTTTTTTTGTTTTGTTGATGTTGTGTTTTTACTTTTTGTCCAAAAGCACCTTATTTGTCACAAAATTTTGCAAATCCTTTTTCAATGTTAATTTATTTAGTATACTTAACATTTTGCAAGATTTGTGACCGATAATAAGGGTATAAAGATACAGACCTAGCATCTTTAAGGTTTTAAGACCAGGAATGAAAGGCGTTTGTCTTCCATCCAATCAACTTCTGTCGTTCAATCGACATTGTTAAATTCTCGGTTCAAACGCGATCATTGTATGTGAGAAAACCAGTCGCATGAGGACTACAGAAACTGGAAGTCGCTATTTTTACACCGTTTAGGTCTTAGGACTTAGTTTAATTAATCAAGCTTCCAAATGTAAAACGTAACATAATACACTGGAAAACGCTTACCATTTTAAAAGCCAATGTGTGTTAACAAAATTAATAAAAGTAAGGGTTTTGCGTCTGCCCGATTGTTGATACAACTTTGAAAAGAGAAGGTCAATACCCAGACGATGAAGTGGTCTACTTCATCAAAAAGCCTTTGATGCGAATTTCATGTAGGTCATCCGGATGGTTAGACAAGCTCGTTAATTATGTGCAAGAATGTTGACCAAATCTTCAATGTACAAACTCACAAATGATGATGATCAGTTCCTAATAACATGCCTGTTTTAACTGAAGCAGTCTTTTTATACACGTGTTAGTACACCCTTGTTGTTACATTGTGGGAAAAACGTAAATGTGAATAGCCAAAATGATGTATAGACACGTTCTTAGCAACCTCAAACATTTGCCTACCAAAACAATGGCTTGATACAACATATAAGCAAAATAGAAAAGACGGGGTAATGTTAGACAAAGAAGACGTCATACAGGCATTAGTAGTTTTAAGGTTAACTAAGGGTCATTTTTACATAGATAATTGTAGCCGGAACTTGAGTTTTAATACAAAAACTTGTATTTAAAATGTTAAAACTGTTAAATGAACAAAATTTGCGTAATTTTAACAAACAACTTAAACCGACACAAAAGGTTTTTATATTCATTTTATGATGACTGCTTCAATAATGCCGTGACGTCAAAAAGTGGGAGGCGATAAAGGCAACATGGCCATGTTGCCATGGCTGCCATTTCGTAACTGTTTGATGAAACCGTCTTATTTTTAGAGGTCTACTACAACAAATTTTGATTTTAATGTTTATATAACTTGTGTCTTTGTACTTTGTAAAATGTAAACGTTATGAGCACAGTCTCATTATATATTGAACAGTCCTCGTACATATAACAGGCATTTAATGTTTTTAACGTTACACACAAAACGCTTCATGAACCTGTTCGTTATACAGTTGGACACCGATTTATATTGTATATTTGTATGCATTTTCGGATACCTATCAAAACTAACGTTCGTTTAAAAGATAGGGAGAATTGCATAGCATTTGTTGTAGTGCGTAGTTAATAGTGCGCTCCTGGCGTCGCAAAACATTATTTCGTACATATATTACCATATCAAACCAATAACATGTAAGTATTATGTTGTGCATCTCTAATCGTTTTATGTATTCACTATTTCTTAGTAGTTGATTTGTTAAAGATGAACAAGACAGTTTGGACACCAAATTATTTGAACTTTTAAATGATATCAAAATAAATCTTAGTACAAACTTTACACATTCATTGCCCCTAATGCATATCAGCTCATTTTTCTTTTGAACGGTAAAGTACTGTCGTGTGGTTGAAAGATATAAAAAGTTCATATTTGTTCTGCATGTTTCTTGTGCTAACTGTATTTGCTTTTGTACGGGTCATTTGGTCACGGTGCCTTTGAATTTCCTTGTCTGCTTTATCTGCAACGTTTTGTCTTTGAAGATTTCTCCCATGTAAACTTTAGTGTAATTAATCGATAAATAGAAAAACGTCTATTCTGCTACAACAATGCAGGTCACAAATACAAATGTATACATGTAATTTATAACACAATCATACATACACTTGTCGCAATGGCAAGGGCACGAATGCCTGAATACTCAGGAATGTAAGAAACATGTGGCTGAACCACGCAAAGTCAGTATTAACGTATTTGTTTTTATTTCTGAATAACCGTAATGATCATAAAGTGCAGCTCGGGTGCCCAGTTTGTTATGTATGACAGACGTTCGCAATGATGCCATGCATTATGTATGAGTTTTTAATATTATTATTTCATTTTACCATTTGCATAATCTAAAAAATAGTCAAAGCTAAAAATAACGGACCTTACAACACCACAACAATTACAAGTCTTTATCTTTATCTTAACATGGTATATGTCTTTAATGTTCGTATACAGTTTTCATTAAAACAATGTAACTTTCAGTCCTTTAAGTAATTGAAAATTAAAATTTAAAAAACCCAGAAACATCCGAAAAAAACACATAAAAAATAGTTATTTCTTAATGTCTGTTGCGTCTTTGTATACCCCGTGTTTTGTTATGTTCTGTGTGTTTATGTTCTGTGTGTTTTTGTACGGGCCATTTTGTCATGGTGCCCATAAACTTGACTTGTCTACAGTGTTTACAACATCTTTTCTTTTAACATCTCTTTCATTTATATTTCAAATTAATGTTGCCAACACTTAGATAAATTTGTGAACACTCATTCCGTGCAGTGGATCAGTGGTGTTATCGATTCGAACGATAAGTGGAGACATACATAACAGCAATCGTAACAAATAAGTACAAAAACACGTAAAACACCATGAAGCAACAGACATTAAGAAGAAGAATAACTATTTTTTGGTGTTTATTTCGGATTCTTCTTCTTCTTTTTTCTTTTCTTTTTTATTTATAATTTCTTAAATGAATTTTTCAATAAAAGTTAAGTTAACGCCTTGGTACGGTCACAAAGCCCACTGGTCTAAAGCAACTAGCGATGACAGCATTTAGTAGTCTCAATTGATACATATTTAATGGTGAATGAACTTGCTTTAACAAGCAGATTTATGGTTTCACTTTACACTTCTATAGTCCATATGGAGTTAAAAACGACATGTTTCACATTACTTAATCAAATCAAGTTTAAAGAGACATCAGTGTCATTTAAAATATATGTTGTGTTGTTTCATAAATAATGGAAACAAACAGAGACATAAATTGAAAAACCGTATGTGACATTCTTTATAATGGTGTTCTGACAAAGCTATGAAAGTTATAGCTTTTTTCAACATCACTTCAATTTATATAAAGCTTATACTAGACAAAATATTTGTTTAGGTCCTGAATAACTTGCTCGTCTGTGGACCCAATCTCATACTAAGAGGGGCTCGCTTTGACATTGCCACGTTTATCAACATATACTAGATTTCAGAAAGTCAAAACATACCCCGATTATCACTGGATAATATCAATGTGAATGATGTTCAAAAATACATTTGTATGTACTGAAAGAAATGACATTTTGTTCACAGAACATTGACATAACAAAAATCTCTTTGGCGATGTCGACCAAGTGTCTATCAATCCCATTGCACGTGTCAATTGTAGTGTTATATGAGAAAGCTAACATATACATGTACTTTCTGTCTCCATTGACTCCTTCATGACCCCCGAAAACGATCAAAACATCAAAAGCTGGCGTATGTGTAAAAATGAAGAATCATGGTTGGATGTACTTTAATTATTTGGACAAATATGCTCCTAAGTTATTAGACATATTCATATTGGTACACATAGTAATAAATACAAGTTGTAAGTTGGATGTAAACATCCTTATTTGAATGAATAAAACGAAGTATGAATTACGTCTGGGTTGGTTTGTTTCGACTGATGTTTGGAAATACTTTTTTATTGCATACACTTCATATTAAAATAAATTAACACTTATTCATCATAACAGTTAAAACACAAACAGTTTAAGGGCATGTAGTGTTAACCTTTTTCATTACAAATTATGTTGAAACAATTAATAAATGATATAGACGATGTATACGATAATTAAAAGTTACATTCGTCAATATACACCGCCATTTATGTACATGCATATAAATATGACTCCCAAATTTCGTACAAAGTATAATACAAGGTACATTATACACAGAACTGTCATTACATTTCACCAAATTGAATATTGTGGCACTTATTCAGCAATTTATACATTTTTTATGTTTTACAAATTGAGATGATTCTTCTATTATTTGATCGGCATGCATTACTATGGTTTGTTTTTAAAGTGGTGACGGGGTGCAACATATTATAGCAAATAACTTTATGTTCGTTAATAGACAAAATACATCGAATAATTTAAAACGCCGCCATATATGTACATGTATATAAATATGCATCCTAAATTTCGTACAAAGTATAATACAAAATGCATTATACACAGAATTTAAAGATGTTAACAAATAACATATAAATTTAAACTAGGCATTTTAATGGATGTTGCTGCCATTAAAACGCCATACAAACCACGACACAATCATGTCTTTGCAAGTGCGATGTATTTGTAAATGCATTTTTGAAAAGCATAACCAAAACAATTCACGAAAATGGTCAGAAAATCTTCTGAACTCATTGTAAGTATAACTTGTTATAAATAAGCCCATACATCAGATGAACGAACTTAGCTCATTAGTGGAGATTGTGTATAAGCAAGTGTAATATGCCAACAAGGTTTCCTTTTCCTACCTAATTAGAAAACATGGAAAAAGCAAACCACGTAATAATATAAATGTCTAAATTTTCGACGAACACACAGAACATAAATATTAAGTTAAAACCATAAGGTTTCTCAGGAAAATGTGCCAATGTAACTTATGTGTAGATTGAAAACATAAAATAGCATTGATTTTTTCATAAAACAAAATCTACTAATTTTTAAGCATAACCAAAATTCAACAATAAAAAAACTGATGAAAGGGAAAGCCCTCAGGAAGCATAGCCTGCACGAGAAAACAGCAGCCTCGGTTTTGTTGAAGCCGCTCATCAGTAGTTATGAATGATGCCACACCACCGACGCCCCTAGCGCATGAGCAGAACTCCATTTTCAAATGTAAACAACACACATGTACACTCCATCTAAAAGAAGATCAATATAATGTCATTACGAATATTCTAATTATAACGACATATATAGGTAATTTTATAACAAGACGATGAAGTTAATTATGAATAAGATAATATTTATAATGTAAATTTAGTTGAACGCCCAAGTCACTATGTTAGAATATTATACACGTGTTGCCTCAAACATAATGGTTAAATGTTTACAGAAAGTTTATTTGGTTGTTTATACTATACCTTAAAAGGTTAATCTAATCTCGTATTTTTTGTATAATGCAGAACTGTTGCGGATGATTTTACGGCCTTGTTGCAGGTGTTTTAGTGAAGGAATCAAGCTAGTCGTACCTAAACAAACACATAATAATTGTGTTTCTGATTAAAGGCACAGCATGTCTATATAGTAAGTTCATTTTACGATCAACAACTGAGCACAGTTTTATCAGTATGGCCAGATAATAAATAGAAGCAATGAAGTACATGGTTTCATTTCCGAACTATTATGGAAACAAACAACGGCTCTGTAATTCCAATGTTGCTTTAGCTGAACGTTTGAACGTTTCGTGGCAAAAAACAACTTACAAGAGCTGTCATACGACGGTTTCAATTTTGATAAGCCAGAACATGAATTCGGCAATGAAGTATAAAGTCTATGCAATCATCCGTTGATCACAAACGGCCAATGTGGGTTTTCCATTAGTTTCAAATTTTAAAAATATCTAGCCATTAGTCTGTAAAACTAATTTTAAAGATTCTATAGGCAAAAGTAGTCATTCATGCGTAACGTTTATTGCAATATTACAAAACAATAAACGAGAAAAAGACAAATCCCAATTCAATTAATATCCACCCCACCCCCTGCGCTCCCCCACACACATAAAAGAAGATCAATATAATGACATTACGAATATTTTAATTATAACGACATATATAGGTAATTTTATAACAAGACGATGAAGTTAATAATGAAGTTGATCATTATAACTTAGATAACGTATTTTCTTGAAATATGCATATCTATAAAACAATGTTCTTCTTTATTTGCTTTATTAATTGCTTTTCCTTGAAATTTAACATACTTAAGTTTTAAGCAGCATGCATTATTATTCAATTTATTATAATTTCTTAACGTTGAATAAATATTGGTTTAAAACACACACGTTCTTTTCATCAAATAAATGTAAACCCTATTGGAATGGAAATTTAATTCAAATGAAACCTAATTAGTTATTTATAAAAATGCACTAAATTCTATAAAAAAAAGATACTATGTTTAAAAAGTACTTTCTCTCTCAAATATTCACATAAAGGAGAGAAAGATCAAACATTTTAAAACCAATAATTTCCTGATCAATAATTATAACTTTTCTTCATTGGTACATGTAGCATCGCACTGCGCAATCCAATACATTTGATTGCGTAATATTTCAGAAACATTTACTGAATACGGGCATAAATTGAATAATTATGTAATATGAAAACAAACAGACTTCTAATTCTACCTTAGAATAAATGTGCAATTTAAAATGTTTATTCGTGTGCCTATATATTTTATCACTGAAATATACTGCCTAAACTGGCATTATTGGAAACGATAAATTAAAAGTGATTGAACGAGTAAATTAAGCGGGAATTGATACGCGGAGTATGCTTTACGCATTTACAAGTACACTTAATAATATGTGAGCAAACATGGAAGCCTGATGGCTAGGTACATAAATGACCTATCGACAGCCTGCCCAAAAAGGCGTCTTGACGGACCAGCTTTGTCGGGCCATGTATTAAATTCACTTGTCAGGCATGCCTATGCAAATCGCTATCACCATCACTTAGTCCAATAATTGGTCAATAATATTATAATGGAGCGATATGGCTTTCATACTATAATAAGTATTCATGCAAGCGATGTGTAAATCGTGAAGACCAGGACAGGAGGGCGGGCTGTCGATATGTCAAATATACCTGGTCGTGGCGAAACCTGTACGCACAATCTCATGTTTTGGTGTCTAACACCGGGCTCAAGTGACCATCAAGTGTTGAAACTGTATTTCTTCCAAGGAATGGATAGTTCCATAATTTTTTAATCTCCTCCCACATTTGCTGAAATCCATTGTTCATGTAATACGTTTGTCACAAGAAGTACGCTTTCTATTGTATATACTAGGTCAGATTGTCACCTGACAATATATTCCCAAAACCATTGGATTATAACATTGAACATGTACTGTTATAAATAATCATGACTGACAGTTGTGGAACTGTCCATTGGTTTCGAGTTTCGGTAAAACGACGCTTTATCGTCAAAAAGGAATGTTACAATACAAATAGCATCCAGCCTTCAACGGAATAATTGTAACACGAACAACATTTTATCTTTCTGTTTAAATGTTTTACTGTTATTATATGTGAAAAAGGCGGTCAGTCGGCTGTACAATAAAGGACCTATAACACTAGCCGCTGTAGCATTGCTTCTCCTGGAATAAAGTTATGTCATACAATTTAACATTACACACATTAAATGTTAACAATTAATAATTTGAACACGTTACTTGCGACGTTTAAAAAAGCAAACTTATACATGTTCAAATGTGGTCGACAACGTTTCCTGACCAGAAAACAAACTCGGGACTTCTAACGTGAGAAGCGGACATTTTCAACTTGAACATGCTCATCTGTGTGTGAATGCTGTGTTTGAATTCATACGTTTGTTCAACATTTGATTAAACACAACCTATAAAAAGACCTTATAAAAAGATAATATTAGAAAACGGTTTTATTATTTTGAATTCATATTAAGTTGTTCTTTGTTCTTTCAGAAAGTACACATGGTTGAAACTACAAGCTGCATAATACATTGAACCTACATACACATGGAACATTTATCCGACTTACTAAACAATATTATCCGACCTACTTGTATTCATATATAGCCAAAACTACTGATCATGACGGCAACATTGTCATATTCTTAGAATAACAAGGAGCTTATTATATTTAATTGTGTCAGAATCAGGTCGGAAAAATGATTTATTGCATAACAACAGCACTGAAACATCAAACAGTTATCCATTATGCGTTGACTGCCACTCTTTTGAGTAAATATTTCTGGATGCATGTTTCTTTAATTATTGTTGATGAAATGCAATCTTTGAAATTATGTCATTTATTAAGACTTATTCATAAGACACATACTGTTATTTTCATATGAAATAACAGTATACCAAGTTGCATGTCCTACCGGTATTGCCAGGTTGATAATATTTACGAACAGATTTCAATATATCGTTAAAATATTACAGTGGATAAACCGTTCTGAACAGACCATCACGGTGAAGTTTCCTCGGTGGTTAAAGTTTTTTTTAAACAACCGGGACTCACCGGGAGCAAACTCAATGCCGGCTTATTCCGGGATCATCCGGAGTATCGCCGTAGATTTTTCGGCATGATCCGTTTTTCTACCGTAATACCACCATGTGAAACCGTTGTAAAACGAAACAATACGATAAACCTAGTTCACACTGTCCCGTCGTCGCTACGGTTGTCATCCCGGTTGGCCCCGAGTCTAAACCTGGACGCACAGGGGCTGTATATCTGGACAGTGTGAACGAATATTCAGGATTAATCACGGTTTATTCGCGATGTACCGACACGAGTGCTCGGTCCCGAGCAATTCCCTATATAATTCATTTATTTTTAACCTCATTGTAACAGAACCTGTCTGTTTCGTATAACGACACACCTTGTTGGTCCCAATCACCTTAATTACGTGTGAATGGCCCTCTTTGTACCGACACGCTTAATCAAGAAAGGTTTTAGTGTACCAATTAGCGAGTAGCCAAACGGTCAATAATACACAGCTGACGACAATTGACAAATTCTTTTGCAAAGCGTCACAATGAACGTTTGTCTAGTACATGTATCTGTTCAACAGTTTACACTTGTCTGTGTCTTTGTGTACATGTAGTTTTTTCTTAATTGTGTACATGTAATTGCATTCAATAATGTTAACCTATGTTTATTACAACATATTAAATAAGACGCAACACGCATATATCGTTATATTTTATTTAGTTATAGTTACAAAAACATAAAAAAGATAGATAAAACAATGATATATTGACTCCATTAAATATAAGTACAAACCATTACTAAGTAGAGGCCTGTTAAACAGCGACCTGCCTCTAACGACAACCTCCGTGTAACGACATTAAAGGTCAGTCCGAGTCGATGTCGTTACAAGCAAGTTTCACTGTATATGTATCGCTGGGTTTAACACTTAAAATTATAGTTTGTAAGGCATATTACCCCATTTAAAAATAAGTTACTAATTATCGGACAAGTTGAAATTGGTAAACCTTTGCATAGGCTGGATTGACAAGACACTACAAAATACAAAGAATGGCCAGAAAACTAAGTCCATCAACAAGCTATTTTAGGCGGGATGTCAATTCAGGCCACGCAAATCCTTTATGTTAGTGCTTGAAAGCAACTACAACGCGTGTACTCACTGTTTCTTGTTCGGTATTATATGTACATTTGTTTATTTACATTATCAAACATCAAACGAAAAAAGGGCAAATACCTATTGTAAATAATAGATACCCCTTCTCTTTTTCAACCAGAATGAAACTGGAAATGCAAGTATCTTTAATCACAAAGAGTTAAACATGAAATGGCATAACATAAATATAGTTTTTTTGAGGTTGATAGCATTTCTTTTATCTCGTTTTACTAGGAAAATGCAATAAATATGTTTTGTTAATATAAAACGCCTTAATGTTGTCTGAAAACGCGATGATAAGTTAGAAATGCAAATCATTCTACTTTGTTTCCAACTACTAATTAAAAAGTCAATATTAATAATAGATAACGTTGAAGTCGATAAATATATGGTTCCTTTCTTGTCAATTTAATGCAAAGCATCATTTTCCATTGGTACACCTCGAACCATAAAATTTATGTTGAACTCATAAAGGAAATATGAAACTGTCTCTAAGAAAAGTAGCCAATTTTCTCAGAAGAATAAGTTATAAACTTTAATTCACGACTCCTCATTGACACACCAAGGACAAAATGTTATCAAAACAAGGATTTACTAATCATTCATAATCACTATTCTAAATTCGTAGCATCTTATTGTGTAATCCTATATATTTGACTGCGTCATATTTAAAAAATGTTTCTAATCAAGAAATGAATTGACTATAACATATGAAAATTAAAGGGTTTGTAATTTCTACTTAAAATAAATGTACACGTGTTTTAGTTAAAACATTAAGTGTTTACCATTGAATAACTAAATAAATGCATGCGTACCTAATGAAATATACCGTGGAAAGGTAACGAAACAATTTTAAATGGGATAATTTAACTTTTATTTAAATTTAATTAAATTCAATTAAAGGGGTAATGATAATATCACTTAAAATGTATTATAACTTAATAATTCAGGCAGAAGTTAAAACATCATGAATACATACTAGGAAAGTGTAACTTTAAACAAGTACAACGTGTATCTGTGTCCTTTAAGGTTTTAAGACCAGGAATGAAAGGCGTTTATCTTTCATCCAATCAACTTCTGTCGTTCAATCGACATTGTAAAATCATCGTGTGTGAGAAAACCAGACGCATGAGGGCTACAGAAACTGGAAGTCGCTATTTGCACCTTTTAGGTCTACACACCAAACAAGTCTGGTGTCAACCCTAACCATATCCTAAATTTAAATAAAGTGATCTATCACATTTTAATTATTTAAAACCGTTATGTCTAAGATTATGCAATTCAAAATTGAGTAGTACGGCATAGCGCCTATCCCAGCCTTTACCCGACCCAACTTGTCTGGTGTACTGTACGACTTGGCTTAAATGGTGTGTAAGTAGCGATGTCATACAAAAACATGTATGCCATTGGCTTCTAGCCGACAATACTTTGATAAGTCGAGTGAATTACGGACGTCAAAATATGACTTTGCACCTCTTTATAAAAATTCTAGACTTAGTACAATTAATCAAGCTTCCAAATGTAAAACGTAACATATTACACTGGAAAACGCTCACCATTCTAAAAGCCAATGTGTGTTAACAAAATTAATAAAAGTAAGGGTTTTGCGTCTGCCCGATTGTTGATACAACTTTGAAAAGAGAAGGTCAACACCCAGACTATGAAGTGGTCTACTTCATCAAAAAGCCTTTGATGAGAATTTCATGTAGGTCATCCGGATGGTTAGACAAGCTCGTTAATTATGTGCAAGAATGTTGACCAAATCTTCTATGTACGAACTCACAAAATTTAATGATGATGAACAGTTCCTAATAACATGCCTGTTTTAACTGCAGCAGTCTTTTTATACACGTGTTAGTACACCCTCGTTATTACATTGTGGGAAAAAAACGTAAATGTGAATAGCCAAATTGATGTATAGACACGTTCTTAGCAACCTCAAACAATGGCCTACCAAAACAATGGCTTGATACACATATAAGCAAAATAGAAAAGACGAAGTAATGTTAGACAAAGAAGACGTCATACAGGCACTAGTAGTTTTAAGGTTAACTAAGGGTCATTTTTAAATAGATGAACAAATTTGCGTAATTTTAACAAACAACTTAAACCGACACAAAAGGTTTTTATATTCATTTATGATGACTGCTTTGATAATGCCGTGACGTCAAAAAGTGGGAGGCGATAAAGGCAACATGGCCATGTTGATATGGCTGCCATTTCGTAACTGTTTGATGAAACT
>Ga0224511_10002668_pt1 | contig 12206 bp, 9 predicted proteins | sample SF_May12_sed_USG_2_FD_169988 | JGI IMG/M metagenome (GOLD analysis project Ga0224511, IMG submission 169988) | Sediment microbial communities from San Francisco Bay, California, United States - SF_May12_sed_USGS_8_1 | ecosystem: Environmental > Aquatic > Marine > Sediment | place: USA... | reverse complement strand
CAAATTCCGACTGATTGGATTTTTTTAAATGCATGGAGGAATTGGAGAACAAGGAAAAGGCAAACTCACGTGACAATAACAAATTGCGGAAGCCTGCCTCCGCACACTGACATATTAAATGACGTCACATAACAAGATGGGCGCCCCCATACTGCCATACAACCATTATAAATTGATTTATGATGTTTTTCGAATATCGACTGAAAAACACATTTTCGATAGCCTTTTGAACAAAAGACCTTACAAAGAAAAAAATATATTTTTAATATCTCTCTGCATTATAAACAAAAAAAAGCAAGTTTAAGAAACATTTCTTCGCATTTGCCAAACTGAAGCAATACAATATCCTACAATAGCACATGTTTACAGTATACAATAAAGTGAATTAGATTTGAATGTTAATTTTTACATTTACGAGTATTTCCAATCACCAGTGCACAAAAATTGCAACTATTAGGGTTCAGCAAAAATCACTGAATTTTAAACATGTTTCTGAAATGGGCAGACAATTCATACTGCATTCAGTCCTACCTTCTGTGTATAGGGCAGACAATCTATACTGCATTCAGCCCTACCTCAGTGTAAATGGCAAACAATCCATACTGCACCAGTCCTACCTTCTGTGTAACGGGCAAACAATCCATACTGCATCTAGTCCTACCTTCTGTTAAACGCAGACAATCCATACTGCATCCAGTCCTATCTTCTGTGTAAAGGGCAAACACATACTGCATCCAGTCCTACCTTCTGCGTAAAGGGCAAACAATCCATATTGCAATCAGTCCTACCTTTTGTGTAAAGGGCAGACAATCCATACTGCATTCAGCCCTTTCTTCTGTGTAAAGGGCAAACAATCCATTCTTCACCCAGTCGTACCTCGTGTGTAACAGGCAAACAATCCATACTACATTTAATCCTACCTTCTGTGTAAAGGGCAGAGTGATGTTAATGAGGACTTCGTCCTTCTCGACGGCAGTTTTCCGGTACCCCAAGAAGAACTTCTCATCCATCTTCACTTCACGCAGGCCGCCAGCTGCGTGCAAACATCAAGCTTTGTTTCAGATCTTGAGAATTTTGATGTCATTCTTAACATTCATTCCACTAGCCAGATCATGTAAAAGATATTGTAGCAGAGCGGTGCTTTTGTCTAGTTTAGTTTAACCGTTGCGAAGCTGTCAACAATTTTATTAAGCACTTCCGGTAACTTATTCTCGTATACATTCTGAAGTAAGATATTTTTCAGTGCATATCATTATCCGTGTTATTAAGCTTAGTGTTGGTGGTACTGTATGTACTAGGATATAAACAATCATTTCTAAAGCAATATAAAATGGGTTGCTGTTTTTCTCAAATCTTCAAGCATCCACCTTTACTCTGGACTTGCAGTACCGCTCCACTGGCCAGAAACAGAGGGTTCAGATCAGATATGGGACTGGCAGTAATAATGTTGCCAGCAATAGCCTGCAGTCAGAACACACTATTTAATTATCATCTATATTTCATTTGTTACATGACGTTAGATAATAAAAAGACACAACTTAAATTTTATGAAAAAATGGTACATTTCAGCCAATTACAGAACAAATGTAAAATTATTGTTTTATTCTTAAGTTAAAACATAAGAAAGAGGCACATTTTAGCATTTAATCAATCCCGTCATCAGCAGAATACATGTTAATATTAACTCAATAACCTGTACAGCACACTACATTTATTTGATAAGGGTATAAAGGTTACATTTAACCACACACTACGATACACAAAGGTCACACATTCAACTCACAGCGACATTTCTGATCTGGTAGCCAGCGAACCAGCGCAGCATCTCTATAACTGCGGCAAACACTCGCGTCTGGTACTCTACAAAAAAAATTAAGGACATACTGATAAATACAAAAAATTAAGGTGTTGTAAAAAAAAACAAGTAACTTTTCAAATGTCTTTGACACAAGTAAGAAGAAACACTCTTCTTAACAGCACCTTAAGCAATAAACTTGAATATTTTTAATTTACTGGAAATTAATGGACAAAATCATCTCAGGGGCCTATTTGTAGTGCAGCAAAGGTGGTGAAAAGGCTTGCTAAGGCACCGCCTTACTGCACAAGCCTTGGGATTCCAATTTCATAATTGTTGACTGGTGACCTGGGTATGTACGATTCTGCTACAACAATTGCAGACTGGTCACCTTGGTATTTAAGTTTGCTACAACAATTGTAGACTGGCCACCTGGGTATGAATGATTCTACTAGAAAAGATGTAGACTGGTCACCTGGTCATGTAATATTCTGTTAGAACAATTGTAAACTGGTCACCTTGGAATGTAAGATTTGCTAGAACAATTATAAACTAGTCACCTGGGTATGTAAGTCTGCTACAAAAATTGTAGACTGGTCACCTGGGTGTGAAATATTCTGCTACAAAAAATGTAGACTGGTCACCTGGGTATTTCTCTAAGGCGTCCTTGAGCTCCTCATCCACCCTGGTAAGAGTGACAGCTCCCCCGAACCGTATCCCGGCTGCCGTGGTTTCCACGTGCGACAGTTCCGGCACATGGCTGGGGTTGATCAACACAGGGTACTTCATGTTCTTGAACTTCATCTCAATACCTGCATAGATGGAATACAAAATTGGTTGGTTAAATTGAGAGAAATCCGTTCGTTTGTTTTTTGTTTGTTTGTTTGTTTGTTTGTTTGTTTGTTTGTTTGTTTATTTGTGATTGTTTTATTTACTTTTATAATCAACAAGAGGGCCATGAAGGCCCTGTGGCGCTCACCTGAGATCTTTTGCGCTAGTTTAGCCAAACCCATTTTAACATGTATAAGACTAAAAAATATTATTGGACAACACATACTGGACAAAGGTAAGTCACCATAGCTCACATCAACACCAAAACAAACCCATTAAAATCAACAACAAAATTGATACATGTCAATTTATATAAAAAATGACTAATGCAGACATAATAACCGTATCAGTCACAAATTGAAAGATAGGCGGTTCAAATAACAGAAATATCATATATAAATTGATGTTCCTTCCACAGTACCTATTTCTGTGTTTCCAATGACCAGCCTAGCGTCAGGGAACTGTGTTTTCAGGTCGAGCATTTGTGCGAGTGTCTGAGGTCGGTACCAGGTGACCCGTGCACCCTGGTACACTAGATACTCACTGTCGTACACACTGCTCGTCTACAGGCCAGAAATACAAACACAGTCAACAAATGGTATGAACTTGGGAGTTAAAATGTACGTAGATTTAAATAAAATGAAGACATTGATAAAAGAAATGTTCAAAACAAGTGACTATGAGTTTAGTGTCACTATTCCTTAAATATACATTATACATGTTTTCACTACATCTAAAATTAAATAATGGAAAAAAACAGTAAACATACAAAAAGAACTTTAAATAATACAAAGAATTATATTATCACTTATTTTCTTAAGAAAATGGAGCCAAGAAAACTTGAAACGACAGCATTTTTATTAGCAAACTTAATGGAATCAAAACCTGTGACAATTTTGCTTTTAAATGACTTTGACATATCTGCATTGTTTACAACATTCTTTGTTTGAACATCTTTTCAATTTATATTAACATGAACAAAGCCATCACATCACCATGATAATTGATAAAGTATTTTATATATACATGTATAAACCATTTACCCTGAGTTCGGGCGGGAATATAGGGTCCTGGGAGGGATCCAGGGGTACAAACCCCTCTCCGTTCACGAGACGTGTTACTGTCTAGAGACACAGGAAACATACAGAGCTCACATGTAATAAGTATTAAGCCATTTGTTACCATGGCCAATAGCCAATACTGTGAAATCATTTACATTTATTGGACATTAGGTGTATTTCATGGGTAGGGTAAAAATTCAAGGTCCCATGAACATATTATTTACTTTAATAGCATTGCATATCATTTGAAATCCACGAATTCAAGTCTCCACCAACTGTCCATTGTCGTCAAACAACAAAATTTGTGCACACGAAATTAAAAAATTTCACATTATGTATTAAGCCATTTGTTACCATAGTGCATCAGGCCAATATCTGCTTCTCTATTCATAGGCTGTTGCATACTTGCTACAGGATAATGCATTATTCGATTAAAACATATATTATAAGAAAACTGCAATGTTTTAAGGTTATGCAATTCAAGAATTATCATTATAACACATAGATCTATTACATTATTAGTCAAAATGGAAGAGTTACAAAGATTTTCTTTATTTGTAGATAACAGAGGTTTTATTAATAGGGTACAAACCACCCCACCGCTATTGAAACTGAAACATCTTTTACAATCGAATTAAGTTTTTAAGGAGTTTTAACAAATATATTGTCCAAAAATATTTTTATTTTTCCATTATGCATGTAGTTTTGGAAAAAAACTCTACTTTTCGTAACCTATTTCATTCTGCAGCCTATCCACAATATTGTTCCTCTTCTGATTGCCCAATAAGGATATCTCTGATCCCCATACTAGTACACAAGTTATAATCTGCATGTTTTGTTGTCAATTAAACCCCTGCAGCAGTGAAGCCTGGTGTTTTCTGTCAATGAAACCCCTGCAGCAGTAAAGCCTGCTGTTTTCTGTCAATGAAACCCCTGCAGCAGTAAAGCCTGCTGTTTTCTGTCAATGAAACCACTGTAGCAGTGAAGCCTGCTGTTTTCTGTCAATACAACCCCTGCAGCAGTGTAAAGCCTGCTGTTTTTTGTCAATGAAACCCCTACAGCAGTGAAGCCTGTTGTTTTATGTCAATGAAACCTCTGCAGCAGTGACGCTTGCTGTTTTCTCTCAATAAAACCCCTGCAGCTGTGACATATATATTACCCCTTCCTCCTCCTGCTGCTGGTTGTTGTTCTGGTTGCGACAACACTTCTCTCCCATCTGACAGTACTCCTGTTAGGAACAACACATAATCGTGTCACATTCATGTTAATGTATTTGTGTTTGTTTGTTTGTTTGTTTGTTTGTTTGTTTGTTTTGTTTGTTTTATTTCATTTTTTTATTTTTGTTGTTGATTTATTTGTGGTATTGTTTAACAATATTTATTATCAAGGAAACAAAGTAGAAGTGTTACCAGACAAGTTTGCTTTCAATAAGTTGTTATGGTAAATGTCAACCGAGAATAACAATAATACCTTGGTGAAGGTACGAAATCCATCCAATATGGGTCGGTAGCCAGTACATCTACACAGATTTCCTTCAATGACATAAATATGAGGCATTAAAGTTGACAGAAAATAACCAAAATTAGTAGTTGTTTTATTGAAATAACTTTATGAAAACCTAAAACATTATTAGACAAAATGTATGTGAACTGTTACACATACAAATGTTATGTGATATTTAGTAAAACATCAACTAAAACATGGGTATGACAATTCATGGAAAATTTTATTCATTCATTGAATGTATTTAATTTTAAAAACAACAAATAACTTCATAACTCTCCGTTTAAAAAAACATTTTACACACATATTAGATGCAAGATATTGACTGATATAGATGAAACAAACCTTCAAACGCCTTCTCCATGGTAGCGATGGATGGTTGCGGGTTGTTACGCAGCAGCGTGTACATGGACATGATGATGCCCGGCGTGCAGAACCCGCACTGGGAGCCGTGTGAGCGTGCGAGTCGCTCCTGGACTGGGTGGAGGCCATGCTTGACGCTGCCAATACCCTCGACCGTCGTCACCGCCAGGCCGTGTAGAGAGCAGATGGGCGCCAGACAGGCGTTCACTGAGTAGTGTCTGAAGTTAAGAGCCATGGCAAAGATTACATTATGACAATAATTGTTGTTGAAGGCATTAATACAATACATGGAGTATTCTATATTTAAATAAACTTAGGAATCCTACCATTATGCATTGAGCTGTGAAAGTTGCATGAGTTAGCATGGTACAGGTGTCAGTTAATGTTGGCCAATTGATGGGAAAATGATGTATACAGATATTGATTTTTTGTATTGCTCACACCTTTCAACTACATTTTAACTAACATTAAATTTACCAAATCCTTACACATGCTAGGGAAGAGATTAGTACTTCGGGGCATATCCATAGTTACTGTAGTAAACAGCTAATCCTCTGATTATACTCATGGCTAAGTTCAACTAAAGGCCATCATTGAGTAATCCCTTTAACGGAAAACCTCACTTTCAAGGACAGGCAGAAAACATCAACTAAAGTAAATGACAAAAGTATAAATGTGGTTATTTAAAAACGTATTTAAGGACATTAGAAAATTTTATGTTTATTATTCAAAATATTGACATGTTAATTACATGTAAATGCCAATAAAAAGCCTTTCACTTTTAAACCTGCAGATTTTAAATAACTTTAAAACTTAAATTTTTTTAAAAAAGGAATGTTGACTGCCAAATATAACACGTAAACAGCCAGACATGCAATATTTTTCAGGTGGTATGAACATATCAAATAAACTTTTTAAAATGTGTATTTAATATGTTACCTAATATAAGAGAATGTTTAGGTCAAGAAAACAATCCCCTCACCTGATCACCTGGTGTTCGCGATCGAACTTGGACACCATGACGGTGCAGGCACCACAACCACCCTCGCCACATCCTAGCTTCGTGCCGGACAGACCCACTCAACAAGGTTAAGGTCAAAGCAAGGTCAAATCATATATGTGACTTAATAAACAAAAACAAGAATAATGAAGTTAATGTTCACTTAATAAAGTCAGGGTTAAAACATTGTAATTTATTCACCTTTTTTATTTTAGTATTTATTACCTTTATACATAAATGTACCTCTAATAAATTATAAAAAATAGAATACATGAACCTCTTTCCACCAAGTATGCATAATGTATGGAAAGTAGATCTATGTAAGTTGTAAAAATGTTTGTACTTTGTGTAAATATAAACAAAAAGTTTGGAAAAAACGAATAAAATATATGTCATGGCTAAATACCATGCCAGATATTTCAAAAGAACTAGCATCAAGAAATAAGGTTCTACTAAAAAAGTCATGATGAAATCAAACACCAGACTTCACTGGGTACAATCAAAGCGTCACAGATTGTGGTTCTCAACGAAGACATGTTGTTGTTACTCAACAAAAACTCATAGAAATAGCGAGTTCCTCATCCTCAAATTGAATTTGACTTCCTTGAGAAACATATATACAAGTCTGTGTGTGGTGCTCAACGAAGACCACTTTTAATGTATATGTTTCTCAGCGAAGTCAAATTAAATTGCTGTTAACATTAGTTTTCGTTGAGTAACAGTGGACTTAATTAGACATAAACCAGCATTATAAAATAAGTACTTACAAAAATCAATGTCAAATAAAACAAATCTGACTTTTACAGCACCAACACAAGAATGTCATTGTCAAGTATCATACCTAACTATTTTAGCAAAGAACAAGGTAACACTATGAATAAATATTCTAAGAAAAAGGCTATATGCACATAAGGCATCCTCATACATACATTTGTATAATTATAAGCATTTTATTTTCAGACACATTTTCTCATTTGCATCAATCTAAAACTTCAATTTAGGATTCATTATTCTTTAACCTAAAGTAGTATTTTCTCTATTGCAATTTTGTTTTTCAAGAAAAGCAGAAAAAACTTAATTATTTCAATTAGAATAAATCTACAAAATATCTTAATTATAGATCTGCTATTTTATACCGATAAATATATTTAGTTATCCTGTATGAAATTGATATTTCGGCTTTTATATATGTCAGTAGAACATCTTATGTTTTCTGACAGCCTGTGTTATTCACTGGTACTTGCAGGCTCAACACAAACCTTAAACCAAACATATTTTATGTTTATGTATGCTCACATTCTAGCTCGGATGAAGAAAAGGTCAAGGTCTAATATTAAGGTCCGATTACTTCGGCGGCATAGAAAGTCCACTTTAAATATGTGTGTTCGTTACAAATAGGTAACTGTGACTAGCCCTGCTTATATGTTAAATCACATGATGGGGGCGAAATTGAAACAATACCTGGCCATTGTAATTCTGACTGCACTTATGATTCAGCTTTACATAAAATTACAATTGACCTGATAATATTCAGACTTTCTAGACAAAATGCGACCATTTGCATGAATAATATTGGTACATGTAACACACCTTTTGTCATTGATATTTTAATAAAAAGCTGTTGTAAATTTTAAAAAATTCAATAATTTTATTATGGCCAAACTGACATTCATTAACGGCCAATTTTGTTTAAGTACGGTTTTTATGTAAATGATAGTGAATGTATACCAAACGGATGAAAGGGAAAGTCCTCAGGAAGCATAGCCTGCACGAGAAAACAGCAGCTTCGGTTTTATTGAAGCTGTTCATCAGTGGTAATGAATGATGCCACACCACTGACGCCCCCTAGCGCATGAGCGGAACTCCATTTTCAAATGTAAACAACATACATGTACACTCCACCAAAAACAAGTACGGTATTTTGTCTCTATGTCTACGGATACATTTTAGCCTCAGGTACTGCAGCAGGGTTGTCTCGGGTTCAGCATTTGTCTCCACCACCTACAACATTGGGAGACAATCATATGTACACCATAAATGTATACCCTTACCAAGCTAAATTGTTTTTCAATCCTTAAGCACCAAAAGCTGAATTGTTTTGAACAAATCTAGTGTTTGTTCATCATCAAATATTATTATTGAAAAATATAAAACTACAAAAGATAAGTAAATTTTCAAATAGTGCAGGAACTAGCTTAAGTGTATAAACTACAATGAAATAGGAATATTTAAATAAAATTGTATAATGGCATTAATGCATATAATAACTATTTTGTCTAAGTCGAATTTGAAGTGGTTAAATTATTATCTGTACATCAGTATTGGCCTTAAACCACTTCTAATAAATTACAATTTCTTCAAACTTACATTTTGTCTTGACTGAGACACAGATTTTTTAAGAACAACATTACTTGTACTGAAATATATAAATGCACCATACACGAGGCTTAGTCATAAAGTTTCTGGGTTTCTGGACTAGAGCTGTAACTTTTCAAAAAATTAAGTTTTTTATAACAATTTGTTTATTGCCCTCTCAGATTTATACTAGTATTTGAAATTTAAATCATCTTTTATAGTTTTTTATTTACATTATTGTAAGTACATTACCAGCATATAATAGCACTTTATCATCACTTACTTAGCAATTATTGTATTCAAAGATATTCAACGGGTAATTAAATATTTTGATGTTTTAAGATTAAATTTGTTAGTGCATTAACAACATTACGGAGCACTGTAACGTGACATACAGAGCATTTATGTATTACAATATATTCAACGGGTAATTAAATATGTTATGTTTTAAGAATAGTTTTAAGTACAACTGGCGTTGCACATTGCTTTTGATATAAAAGTGCCAAATTTAAATCCATGTGGATACATATAAAAAAGAAAATTATATGAAAGCATGCATGTGAGCTGCTTAAAAGCCCACAACGCACATGCAGTTTGGGCATTAAATTGAGTTAAAGTATCCTAAAATCTAAATAACTGCGGGATAAAGCATAACATTTTGGTAAATGTGCTAGTTTTGAAGAAAAATGTGCAAAACCCAGGACATTTTACTATACACAACTCATTATGAGGGGAAATCATTCAAATCATTTTCTTGCACCACAGAAGCCGTGCATTTTTCACCTTTTTAGATATATTGCTCTAATATTTGTAACAGTCAGACATTCAGAATCACATTTCTTTACTAAGATTCATGTCTAAATATATTTTAGAAAAGTACATCGCGACCCAAAATTCTATGTTCTAGTTTCTTTAAAGATGCTAGGTCTGTATCTTTTAGGTCAGAATTGTTTACATCTTACATTTGAACAATATTTAAGCAGCAAAACCTACTCCCGTAAATATGAGAAACTGCCAAATATAGTTATTCTCGCATGTAAAAATATTACAGAAAAAATGCATTGGTTGAAAATGTCTGGCCCGCAAATTTGGCTTTGTTTATTTACGTTTTGACCCATTGCGTCGAAACAGTTATATGGCTTGACTACAATCGATACTGTCAGTTGACTCGGTGGTGCAGTGGTAACGCATCCGCTTTGGGTGCAAGAGGACCCGGGTTCAATCCCCGGATCCGGCAAGGGTTTTTATGTTTCATTTTTTGCTTTGTTGTTGTTGTGTTTTTACTTTTTTGTCAAAAAACATATTATTTGTCACAAAAGTTTGCAATTCCTTTTACACTGTTAATTTATTTAGTATACTTAACCTATTGCAAGATTTGTGACCGATTATAAGGGTATAGAGATACAGACCTAGCATCTTTAAATGCAAACTGAGAGTGAACATCAAAATTGATGGAGCATATCTTTAGCTAATAAAATTGTTCAAGTGATATGCGGTAATTTTAAAAGTAGTTATTGCTGGAAAACATTATTTTAATATTCAAACTATAGTTATTTATGAACGTTTAGTTGTTTAAACAATTTTGAGATATTTAAAAATAGAACATAGTGATCTCTTTTAACATGATAACAACAATCATAATCTTAACTCAATGGTAAGTGTGTGCATCATACTGTCATATTTGTCAAAAAATAAAATTATCTGGTTGAAATGTAATTTAATATAGTTTTATCATATATTACTACTGATGAACGGCTTCAATAAAGCCCCCAGGAAGCATAGCCTGCATGAGAAAACAGCAGCCTCGGTTTTATTGAAACTGTTCATTAGTGGTAATAAATGATGCCACACCACTGACGCCCCCTAGCGCATGAGCGGAACTCCATTTTCAAATGTAAACAACATACATGTACACTCCGTGACCACTGAGGACCAGAAAAATATGACTACACAATGAAGACATATAACTTTTTTCGCAATATGTATATTTTACTGACGAAATATAATAAAATCATAATCTTTTTTATGTGTACATGGCAAATTTCATCTACAATGTATACATATTGATTTCTATTATTTTTTTACATCAATACTATAGGTAAACAACGACCTCTGAGACACCAATTATCGGCTAGTCCATTCAAATAGGAGTAGCAGTATTTTTCTATATTTAGCGTCAGTGAGGTAGCCAATTCATATTTAAACATTTATTTATAAGGCTATTAACGCCGCTCACTATACAACCGTACTGGTATCGCAGTGCATAGCGTACTTGCCTGGCACCCAGGCAACTGGGCATCGAATCCTCACGTCCGCTTCACGTTTTTATATTAGTTTTATTATAACTAAGTTGTTCGCTTCTCTTATGTTTTAATTTTTGATATAATGAAAATTATTCATTTAATATTTCATTTTTTGTAAACTGATTTCTATATTTTTCTTTTTATTATTGATGCATAATATTTTTTTATTTAGTAAAATCATATAAAAACAGAAAAGATTTACAAAAATATGAAAATTGAAACATATTAAATGCAATCGTCGCAACTTGAAAAACTTTGTAGTTCGTGTAGGACTCGAACCCGTGTCCAATTGGGAAAAAAGTCAACACCGCGAGCTAACCGACTGAGCTACGAATTCACTTGGCTCTGGCGTTGCAAATATATTATATACACTGTGTCTAAATCTGTGTATAAATCAGATAGGTTAAATCTCCATACCTTTCCAATGGACTGTTCCGCAAATGTCAATCATTATCATTTATAACAGTACATGGTCAATTTTAATCCAATAGATTAGGATTAAATTGTCAGGTGACAATCTGACCTAGACACAAAAGAAAGACCCCTTCACAAGCCTTCACAAGATCAAAGCACATCTACCGCATTGGGCGGAGTTTGAAATTTTGCGGAACGGTGCATACATTACCTATTTTGATGAACATAAACTAACCGGGGTTATGGTCACGTCTCAATGCGTAATGTTTACCTATACCAAGTTTAAGTTTGTATCTATTTCAATACATTTAAAGTATTCTACTGAAAAGACCTGCAAATATATGGAGTATAATAGTTAATACGCACTAGCGGATCCAGGGGGGGCGCACCCGGCGCGCGCCCCCCCTAACGGCCGCGGACCTATGATTTTTTTATGCCCAAAACGCTAATTTTTCGCAATTTTTTCGTCGCTCGCTTCGCTCGCGATTACTTTTAAGCATAAATTTAATAGAAATATAGTCAAAACACGCTAAATAATGACTTTTACTTCAACCTTCAACACTTTCAATGATTTCCTACCC
>Ga0224511_10002667_pt1 | contig 12212 bp, 4 predicted proteins | sample SF_May12_sed_USG_2_FD_169988 | JGI IMG/M metagenome (GOLD analysis project Ga0224511, IMG submission 169988) | Sediment microbial communities from San Francisco Bay, California, United States - SF_May12_sed_USGS_8_1 | ecosystem: Environmental > Aquatic > Marine > Sediment | place: USA... | reverse complement strand
ATGGACGATTGCATACCCAAACACTTATTGTGAAAAGATATATGATATTGAACTACTTTAATTTGCGACTACTTTTTTCTGTTTTTTTTTTCTTACATTGTTTATATATTTCATGTACAAAAGTTATTGTAAAAACTATGAAGAAAAAGTGAAATAAACGGGCTATGAATATAGTCCCAAAAAGAAAAAAAACGCTCCACTTGTTAAAGTTTAATATAATTATTGTATACACAATTTGTTATTTGATGGTCAGATTTTGTTGAGATCACGATATTTACAAAGAAAGAAATATATACACTGTACACCACTGAAACTTTTAACGATACCTTTATCTTTTGCCTATATCCACTTAAATTATCTATGTAATATTACGTGTACAGTTTATCTAATTCTACGTATTTAAAAGCATTTTTGAAATTTTTATAACAATTCGCTTATCTTTTTAAACAAATACTTTTACAATAACATAATCCTTCTTTTTAATTTTCGCGTGCAGGAAAATATTACACACATTGCAAAACACATTTTTAGCGTAAACAACATACAATTAAATTGTTAAACACCAACAATGGCAAAGTATTTGAATAGAATTTATTCTCAAAACACGCTACCCTGGTAACGCATTTTTTTCATATCTTAAACATCCACATAAACAATGCCTGAAAGACATTTAATTCAGAAACTTTGCAGAGAGCAACTCCAGTTGCAACTTAAATAATTATCTCATTTATGGAACCTTATTTTCATTTTTGTTCTAGTGGAGTCTTACAAAAGTTGTTTTTGCATGCTTATAATGTACTTCCGGTCTGACAGGACACTATTGCTCGAGGTTCAATATTCAGCATCTGCCACAGACATGAGATGTTATTCATTGACCGAACCATAGTGGTAACTCAACACTTGTTGGAGGCATTATTTTTATCAGTTAAAACATACAAAACTTTCCACACAAGTTCGGTTCAATGTTTTTGCCTCTTGTTTTATATTTCTTGTTGAGCAGGCTTTTTATTGTCGTTAGTGTTCAAGCCATTGTGGCATTGTGCTCTAAAATTAGACACTGCCTTCTTGTGTAAGTCTATACTAATTTACAATAACGGCCTTTTTGCAATAACTTGATATTTAGATCAGAATAGACAAATATTATTTTGTCCTTAGGCGTAAAAAATGTTCTTTGTTTCCACTAACATCGCCAAAGAAATTAGGTACGGTCGGTCGGCTTAATTTTTTTTTATCTTTTTTATTAACATTTTTTTCATTTTTCAAAGAAAGTTACTTATTTTTCTATTGCAAAAATGTTCATTTTTGTAATTTTTAATTTAACTGGTTAAAAAAGCAAGTTAAACACCATTATATTGATGAATTGCCAACAAAACTGCAATAAATTGAAAAATAATCTCAAAATTGGGTTAAATAAGGACTTTTTTCTGAAAATTAGGATCGGTCGGGTTAGTGGAAACAAACAACTTTTTTCTACGCCTTACTATTGTTGTCAAGATAGTGAAAGATAAAACAGAGTCTGTCGTTGATAGGTTTAATTTCCTGTTGTGGTTTGGCGGCTTTCTACGATTATATTTTTCTTGTCTTCTGGAATCGCGCACTGTGTGATGTTTTCAGGTCGTTTTCTTTTAAAGTGGCGCTCACGCGTTAGGGGCACAAGCGGTGTGACGACAATGATTACTATTGATGAACGGCTGAAAAACTCTGGGCTGCTTTTTTACTCAAGTTGAAACATTAACGGTTTTGAAAACTGTATTATGAAACCCATGTTATGGCCACATGCAACCTACCTTCTAGAACATAATTTCTGTCTAGTTTCGTCAAAGTTCAAAAACGGCTTTAGATGGTAATGTTGTATAAGTGAAAATATTGACGCACGGCGCACAACGACGGACGACGGGGAAAGACCGTTCACAATAGATTAAGATGCTTTAGTGAGTAAAAGTACATACGCCGGTCAAATAGTTGATGCATTATAACACTGATATTTGATGAGGCAAAAAATCCAATTGTGTCCGCGTGAATGTCCAAAATAGTAAGGATATAAATCATCATAAGTGTTTTTTCAGAATCTCCTTTGTGTCACGTTTACAAAGAAACATTATTTAAAATTGTTTAATATAAATTTAAGTGTGAAACAAACAACTTGGTCTTCATATAAAAGGAAGACGCAAATGATAAATTGGTGGAAAAAATCAGTGTTTGATAAATAATGGACAATATTCAAAATACCCTGAAATAGTTTTCGAGACACTTAACTCCGCTTCTTACATTACTTCATAGCAAACAATATGAATAATAACGGTAAGATTCGTCTAACACATCAAACGCCCTGATTGATGCGACTTGATAAACGGGAGAAATGATGGTCGAAATGTATTGGTTTAGGCAATATTACTGACAATAATTGCTTTTTTCTTAGTGCAATGAAGAGAGTGTCTACGAGTTAAATTGATTGCAAGTATTTGATTAGTAAGTATCTACAATAAATAGCATGGTAGTTTTTTTCTAACATATTTTAACGGTAACTATCAAACATTTTATGTGATTACTTAACTATTACAGCCTATCAAAAAGAATTCGCCATGTTGGAAATAACAGTCGTCTATTAACCCATGTATTTTAAAGTAGATCTTTGACTTTGTGTCATATTATACATTTTATCATATTTATGTGTTTCGGTTCAATTGCGAAACAAGAAGTCTCGTATTTCTCTGACTACTCTCGACCTCTTATTTCAGAAGAAATCCATCTTATATTTAAAACAGTTTAGAAGTATGAACCCAGAGTTGTACCTGTAAGCTGACTGCTAAGGAAACATCCAGTATTATTCTGATAACGTGTTTGGATGACGCGATTTGGAACTGAACCAAGGATCTCCCGTTGTACGTCTGCAACTGTATACTGTTGTTCATTTGTATAGATATAATACGTTTAAGGCTCCTACCTCATTTGGGAGCAGTTCTGTTGTCGGTTATGAGTAAGACAGGACTGATCAGGAAAGTGAGAGTTGGTTACCTGAAGGCGGTGTACTGTCTAACCTCTGTAAAGCAACATCAGGCGGCTACATAAATTTTGGTTGCTCTAGAGAGGTGTTGTTCATCAGAGGTTCTTTTCAATTGTAAATATCAATAATTTTTGCCGGTCGAGAGAGGTAGCCGCTCGTTAGAGGTGCCGGAAGTTAGACAATATTTTCACATAAATGTTAAAATGTTAAAATTGACGTAAAAAAATAGAATAACTATATACCAAATCCCAATTAACTTGGCTAGCTAGAAGATATACCAGGCATTTATGTAGAAAACGGCAGAAGTCTGGGTTTGTTAAACGTGACGTTTATGATTAGGGCTCGATGTAAACTGAATATGTGAAGTTTTTTATTCGTTATTTCAAACAATGTTTAAAACAGAATGAACATAATTCCTAATATAATAATGCTGCCCTAGAAAATTAAACATTTGAACAACTTATTTCAATATAATAGCGTATATTTCTTCTTTATGGTCTGAATGCTGAAACAATATACTTGTCCTTTATGCAAACGATCATTTAATGACCACAGACCACTCACAGAGAAAGTAATATATGTATAAAGGGTCATTAAAGCGAAAAGCTTATGTTGCAATGGTGTTTTAAAATCTTAATTGTCCTTTTCGTATTGTACTGTCTGTCATTAAGCGAACAGAAATGTAATTTGTATCTTTATAAAACAGTTGTCTGTGAAAGGCATTAACTTTCTAGGGATTTTGTATTTCCGACGATAAAAAATAAATGCTAGTAATATTCGCCGTCTGTCTGAGACTGGCTCGATCAACGACAATCTAAGTGTTTAAAGTCATCATTAGCGAAATAGGAATACAGTAAAATTCCATTTTTCTCAATAATGGCATTTTTATAAGCACTCCCTGTTTCTAAGATGATTTAATCAAACAATGTGTAATGGTATGGTATATAATGTAGTATATCCCTTTGGACGCGATTATGCTAGCGTAACATTTATGCAATGCAATTTAATTTTTTTAACTAACGTAAACATTATGCAAATGTATTTGAGTATACATGTTTTTGTCTATCAAGTCGGTGGGTTATGATTTAGTTAAGGGTAAAATAAATGCACTGCGCAAACAAAAATGTTATTTTGGTACAGTCTCTTAGATACGGGTTCTGAATACAAAAGGTCAGTTAATCACACCAAACATCTGACTTATGGAATTGTTTTATTGGATTAAAAATTGCCTGCCTGACATGTGTTTTATTTTAAGCAGGTCATGTGTACAATTGTTTTAGTTTATAAGGAGAAGCATTTTTTCATTTGTATAATAACATTATCAGAATAAATTAGTTGGTGGCGTTATAAACACTTCATTTACAAAACGTACTGTACACAAACATTCTTCAATTGTGCTGTCAAACTGTTTGGCAAATAACAAAATTGCAAAAATGTCCATGAATTTGGCATACAGCCCTTGTATACATAGCATTAAAATACACAATTTAACTCATAACTGATAATGTGACAACATACAGACTTGTGACATTATCTTTCAGTCATTGAAAAACCCATAAAACCTGTCTCGAACATACTTTGATCAATAAAGATTTCCTTAAAGTAAGTAGATATTATCGCTAATACAAAACACACAATAAATTGGATCATACGTTTATTTGAGCTGGCCTTTTTGTTGATGGCATAGTTTCTTTTTAAGGTTCATCATTCGATTGCACATGCATGTGATTATTAGATCTTATTAAATGCGAAAAACACAAAAATATAGTTTTTCCTAAATGTCTCTTGCGTCATGATGTTGTACGTGCTTTTGTGTCGTTATGTGTGTTAGTTTTTGTACGGGCCATTTTGTCATGGTGCCCTTAAACTTGACATATCTTCATTGTTTACAACATTCTTTATTTGAACATCTCTTCAATTTATACTATTTAAATTTCAGATAAAAAATTTTTATTGCACACTACTATTTGTTTTGTAGGTATGTCAGACGTACACATTTAAATCATCGGTTAGTATGAAAAATACAAATAGCATTTTTTAATAAAATGTAAGTAAGATGTTCAATTAATGTTTAAAAATGGTACCGACTATTTGCCTTTGTATGTCACCATTACTCTTTTATAAACTATATCGGAACTTTTTATGGCTACATCCAAAATCAGAACGAAGTCGTTAGCTAATGAGAAGAGGGTGCTAAACACGGGGGTTAAAATTAGCGTCCGACAAAATAAAAACTATTTCGCACAGATTGACATTTTGTAAAGAACTACATGTGTCAGTATCAGTAAATTAACGCATACGTTTCATCTTTTTGTAAACAACTACCACTCCCAAACGACTACTAGTTACAATCAAACGCGTTATTCTACAGTTGTTCTACAACAACAACACATATCATGTAATTAGATTACTTATCAGTTTAGAAAAGTCTATTTTATAAGATGCTATGGAGGAGTGTGTGTCCTTGGCATCTTTGCGTATAATCATTAAGACTCGTTGTCTTACTTTAGAAAACATTAAACCGTCACGACTAAAGTACAAATATAATGATATTCCCAGTGCTTGAAATAAAAGCTTTACAACATAAATCAGTATTAATGTATTAATGTCTGTTTACATATCACTGGCGAGCATGTACTTTTGTTGAAATACCAATTATATAACAGGAGTTATAGTGATAAACGTTCAGGCAAGACGTTCCTTAAATAAACACTTCTGGTGGAGTTAAATGAATAACGCATCTGTGTGTAAAATAACACTCATTATAGCAGTACTAAGATGGATGATTATACTATATTGTTTGCACATACTAAAACTTATCAGTTCATGCGAGTTTTTTGTTAATTCAAGTAAAGATTACCAAAATGATTCGATGCACAGTGTGTTACAACAAACATTATTTGGGTAAAAGATGCAATCATCCAGTATGGCTTAAAGAAGCTACTGTGTTCAAATGGCTAATTTAATGCATAATATACTTAATATATCATATTATCATTAACTATTCATAATGGTAATACGTCTTGCCTTAACTTTTAATGAAAATAACTAACATTAAAGCATGATTCAAAAATATTAATTACACTACGAATTTTGAATAGTTGATAATCAGTACTAACTAAACACAATATACATAAGTGTACAAATTTTAAAAAAGTTATCCCGACAAATGCGAAACTCGTTCGATTTTTCAAATCGTATTATCATCTCTTTGCTTCCCAAACCAAATTTAATGCGCTAGGGGGCGTCAGTGGTGTGGCATCATTCATTACCACTGATGAACAGCTTCAATAAAACCGAGGCTGCTGTTTTCTCGTGCAGGCTATGCTTCCTAAGGGCTTTCCCTTTCATCAGTTTAATACAATCCATGATCCCTGATGACCAGAAAATATAACTACACAAACTCGTGGATAAGTATGTGACTTTCAATTGCTATGAGTGAAAACGTGGAACAGTTTCAGTAACGAAGCGTGTTGAAGTCCGTAAACATAAATAACTATAAATCTCGATCAAGTGTATAGATCTAGATGTAATAGAAGTGGCTGTGAAATTATCATTCAGAAAAACAAATTCGACGACAACAGATTTGCCATTGGCAACAGCAATCTCTGCACGTCTTGGCAAACGACATTTGGATCAAGGAAAAATTGAACATAAAGCTCTAAGGCATTATCTCCTCAATTTCTTCTCAAACGCGGTGGGATTTTTTATTCAAAGATACGAACCCATAGTCTTGCAGAGCTTTGTCTGACATTTTTATTAAAACGTTACTTCGTTGTTGTAATATCTTAGCGTTTGCCGAATACTGTTTTTCTTCAAGCGAATTATTAATTTGTAGCGTAATACCGAATTCTTTGAGCGACTAATTAATTTGTAAAATTACACCGATCAATGTTTTTCTTCAAGCCAAAGTCATTATTTGAATTCATCCACATTCAATACCTTTTTAATGAAATCAACCGTTAATAATAATAAAAAAGAATTTTTAACAGTTTGTATTTTGTTTAGTTCTTTGTAGAATTTATTGTTTGCACCGATCCTTTAACAAATGTCACAAGTTATCTTTAATTGTTATTTTTCAGTAAACTGGTCAAGGACAGACTAAATTCAGTTTCACTTCACAATAATTTAAGTACAAATATTGTATAAAACAAGTTGAAGTAAAAAACACTATGTATATTTTTAAATTGAAAAATAAATAATATTGTATAACTGGCATACTATGTTTGTATTTTCTCTAGCAACTTGCATATTCTGAGGGAGACTGACTTGGAGCCATAAATCCGGAGCTGATATACTCACAAGAGATCGGCCATCACAGTTTTAAATTTTATGTTCTATATGTTTAATATATTTTACAACTTGGTCATAAAAAGGCAAATGCGTTTTTCCGTTTACTTTATTTTAATGTTCACACCACCAAATGGTAATACCGTGACCGTTGGTAAGTTGAGGTTATCAAGTAAGTTATGATGCACCATACGGTGAAAACGCGATGTTACTTATAAAGATAGAAGTAACTAAAGGATAAGGAAAGAAACATGTATGTACGAAAACGAAGAAGTGTTATTGTACAAAACAAAACCTCAACAACACCACTCTTCGGGCAAATGCGCCATTGTGGTTGTAACTGTAGAAACTAATGGAACGGAAGCGTACCGCAGACAGTGTATGGCGTAAGTAATGAAATTCCTTTTAAAATATTACATTGCAATGGTATCGGTTTAAGATTTTTTTATTGATATTATATTTCAAGATAAATTAAATGCAGTAAAAGTAATATCTTAAAATTGTCTAAGTTGTTTGCTTTACACACCTGAGACACTTGCAAATCTTCTTTTGAATCTATTGATTTACCACTAAAAGCAATTTAAACTTATGAATGCGTCTTAAAAACCAGCCATAAAACACATACATTTGTCCCTGAGATAAAGTTTAGTTTTTAAAAGAAGAAAAACTAACGAAATATACTCTTCAAATCATTTTGAAATAATGTATAGAAGGCCAAATAAAACAAATGTTGGCAAAACATTGGTCCTTATTAAATATAAGACATTTCATGAATGCATTGTAATATTGGTTGTTTTACTTATTAAATTAAATGTTGTATCAATAAATTATGATTATCATTTCTACATGTAAATGTTTTAGTAACTGGACCTGAGTAATTGATCTTAATCAAAGAAACATTAATGTACATTTATTTCTATTTATATAATTACGCTTTACGATACACGATAATGCTTTAACTACACGTACACGAATACATTTCGACGATTGACGACGAATGTTCATTTTTATTTAAGACTTCAGCGTGTCGGTTTACAATAACGTCGATATCCTTCCCTGATAAACGGAAAGACAGGTGTCTCAAACTTCACAGCGCGAACGAGTTTTGTAATAATAACTCTTCCTCGTTGGTATTTCACTGACAATTCCTGACTTAAACAAATACGCACACATGAAGATTGTCCCTTAAGCCACTCCAAAAAAATATAATGACATGCGGAAATAATCATCAACAATTCTGTTACCGAAAATGACAACGTTAATGATATGGTTATGGATTAATCCCACTTTATCGAGTCTTAAATAAATATTTAAAATTATTAAAACAATCGATGTAGCGGTTTCACTACATTAATGGAGAAATACGAACTAAAGTGTCTTTTTGTAAGCAATAAACTGTACTAAATATTTACGGTAAGGCGCCAATGAAATACATAGATAACACTTAATGTTATTTATAATTGTTCTAAAGTAATAGGTGCTTAAAATGTACAGCTTTAAAAATGAATATTTGTCATCTTCTTCACAAATTTCGACATAGTCATATAAGGGCAACAGTGTAACTTTTCAAAATCATTATTATGTGCTTGATAATATTTTATTAAAGCTAATGTTCAAATATTTATGTTGTTGTCTTGTTTTGCATTATCAAGTAAACATAATGCACGAACATCTTAAAGTCCGAAAATGCCTTCCGCAAAATGCACATAAACGAATAGCTAACAAAATTGACATTCAAATACAAAAAACAATACGTTTATGTTTAAATCAGTGTAAACATAAAACTAGCAAAACGTATTAAACTAGTTCGCAACAGATGGTTACTTTTATCAATGATGTCGGCTGCTCGGAAGAGGTCGTTTAGACCAATTCATGGGCATCTGAATTCTTCTACGGAATTTAAATGTAAATAAAAAGGCATAAAATTGCTTAATTAATCTAAAATAATGGTATGTGCTCAAAAATCATGGTTTGCATGGGAAAAGAGCAGCTTCTATTTTGTTAAAGCTGTTCATCAATGGTAATGAAAGATGCCAAACATAACAAACAGTCAATGTCCGTAGATTTAAGAATACAATAAAAACGCGTGATGAGATACCAAACACGTCTGAAAATTATATTTATCTGCCATATACGCTCAACTTGTTAACGTTTAATATAATTATTGTATACACAATTTGTTATTTTATGGTCAGATTTTGTTGAGATCACGATATTTACACACAAAAAAAGAAATATATACACTCTACACTACTGAAACTTTTAACGATACCTTTATAGTTTGCCTATATCCACTTAAATTATCTATGTAATATAACGTGTACAGTTTATCTCATTCTACGTATTTAAAAACATTTTTGAAATTTTTATAACAATTCGCTTATCTTTTTAAACAAATACTTTTACAATAACATAATCCTTATTTTTAATTTTCGCGTGCAGAAAAAAATTACACACATTGCAAAACACATTTTTAGCGTCAACAACATACAATTAATGTTAAACACCAACAATGGCAAAGTATTTGAATAGAATTTATTCTTAAATAAAGCTACCCTAGTAACGCATTTTTTGATATCTTAAACATCCACATAAACAATGCCTGAAAAACATTTAATTCAGCAACTTTGCAGAGAGCAACTCCAGTTGCAATTTGTATAATTCTCTCATTTATGGAACCTTATTTTCATTTTTTTCTGGTGGAGTCTTACAAAAGTTGTTTTTGCATGCTTATAATGTACTTCCGGTCTGACAGGACTCTTTTGTTCGAGGTTCAATATTCAGCATCTGCCACAGACATGAGATGTTATTCATTGACCGAACCATAGTGGTAACTCAACACTTGTTTGGGGCATCATTTTTATCAGTTAAAACATACAAAACTTTCCACACAAGTTCTGTTCAATGTTTTGCCTCTTGTTTTATATTTTTTGTTGAGCAGGCTTTTTATTAGCGTTAGTGTTCAAGCCATTGTGGCATTGTGCTCTAAAATTAGACACTGCCTTCTCGTGTAAGTCTATACTAATTTACAATAACGGCCTTTTTGCAATAACCTGATATTTAGATCAGAATAGACAAATATTATTTTGTCCTTACCATTTTTGTCAAGATAGTGAAAGGTAAAAGGTTTAATTTCCTGTTGTGGTTTGGCGGCTTTCTACGATTATATTTTTCTTGTCTTCTGGAATCGCGCACTGTGTGATGTTTTCAGGTCGTTTTCTTTAACAGTGGCGCTCACGCGTTAGGGGCAAAAGCGGTGTGACAACATTGATTACTATTGATGAACGGCTAAAATATCTGGGCTGCTTTTTTACTTTTTACTTTTGAAACATTAACGGTTTTGAAAACTGTATTATGAAACCCTTTTTATGGCCACATGCAACCATCGGTTTAACAACTTGTTGAACATAATTTCTGTCTAGTTTCGTCAAAGTCCAAACACGGCTTTAGATGGTAATGTTGTATGAGTGAAAATATTGACGCACGGCGCACAAGGACAGGAAAGACCGTTCACAATAGATAACGATGCTTTAGTGAGTAAAAGTACATACTCCGGTCAAATATTTAATGCATTATAACACTGATATTTAATGAGGCAAAAAATCCAATTGTTTCCGCGTGGATGTCCCGAATAATAAGGATATAAATCATCATAAATGTTTTCAGAATGTCCTTTCTGCCACGTTTACAAAGAAACACTATTTAAAATTGATTAATATAAATTTTAGCGTGTAACAAACAACTTGGTCTTCATATAAAAGGAAGACACAAATGATAAATTGGTGGAAAAAATTAGTGTTTGATAAATAATGGACAATATTTAAAATACCCTGAAATAGTTTTCGAGACATTAAACTCCGCTTCTTACATTACTTCATAGCAATAACCAAACAATATGAATAATAACGGTAAGATTCGTTTAACACAACAAACTCCCTGATTGATGCGACTTGATAAACGGGGGAAATGGGGGTCGAATTTTCTTGGTTTAGGCAATATTGTTGACAATAATTGCTTTTACGTAGTGCAATGACGAGAGTGTCTACGAGTTTTACACTCAGTTAAATTGATTGCAAGTATTTGATTAGTAAGTATCTACAATAAATAGCATGGTAGTTTTTTATTACATATTTTAACGGTAACTATCCACAATTTTATATGATTTCTTAACTATTACTGCCTATCTAAAGAATTCGCCATGTTGGAAATAACAGTCGTCTATTAACCCATGTATTTTAAAGTAGATCTTTGACTTTGTGTCATATTATACATGTTATTGTATTTATGTATTTCGGTTCAATTGCGAAACAAGAGGTATCGTATTTCTCTGACTAATCTCGACCTCTTATTTCAGAAGAAATCCATCTTATAGTTAAAAAACAGTTTAGAAGTATGAACCCAGAGTTGAACCTGTAAGCTGACTGCTAAGGAAACATCCAGTATTATTCTGATAACGTGTTTGGATGACGCGATTTGGAACTGAACCAAGGATTTGAAGGAAATTCTGTTTGAATTGGAAAAACAGCAGATGGAAATTAACGAAATTAAAAACACTAGGCAGTGTCCAGTTAAAACTGAGAGTATAAGTAAGGACATTAAATGGAGATTTGAAGGAAATAAACAACAATATGTGTTCAATTCTGAAATTGAAGAGAGTATTAAACAGTGTATGTGGGCGTTGCAGAATCAAAAATATGACTATGCGCAGGAAAACTGCAGCGACATTCTGCAAAAAATCCATGTAAGAAATAAACATATACGCATAGGGGATTCGTCCGAAGGTGGATGGGAGACGGTGCGTCAGTATCAGACGAACCCACTTGCCAGCGACTCTGACGACGAGTCGCGCATAAAGGTTGTTCACTACCAATTGCCCGGCCCTATATAATACATAGTAACTTGGTCAACTTTAACGTAA
>Ga0224511_10002666_pt1 | contig 12212 bp, 6 predicted proteins | sample SF_May12_sed_USG_2_FD_169988 | JGI IMG/M metagenome (GOLD analysis project Ga0224511, IMG submission 169988) | Sediment microbial communities from San Francisco Bay, California, United States - SF_May12_sed_USGS_8_1 | ecosystem: Environmental > Aquatic > Marine > Sediment | place: USA... | reverse complement strand
CTTTATTTTTTCGCGCGTATCAGGTTCATCCAATCGAGAACGGGATTTTCTCTGTTTCCCCACACGTCATTTTCAGTGCTTATAAAATCATCCAATAGAACGGCGGTTTTCTGAAATCCCAGACAGACGTCATTACACAGAAATGTAGGTCAAAAGTGAGCTTAGACAGCTACGCCGAAAAAATGCATGATCTGTTTAACTTTAAACACGGTTTAAACTACCCGGACACATATAGATCAGTATTGTCAAATATCTTATATATACTTAAGAAAACTTCCAACGCCCCCAGAAACACTTTTGAATTTAAGCATTATAAGGAGGAGTAGTGTTATAAAATTTCACTACATTGCACTTTCATTAAAACTCGTCATAGAGCAATTCTTAGAATTATAAATTTAATTGACTAAAGTGGCCTTAAATTGCCTTAAAATATGGGAAAAGGGTTCCATAATAAAGGATATCGTTCAAACAATGCGACTGGAGTTGCTCACTGCAAAGTTGCTTAAATGAATGTTTTTCGAGAATGGTTTATTTGCACGTTTACGACGTAAAAAGCGTTACTTTTGCAGCGTTACTTGATAAAAATATCACATTTTTATGTTTACATATTCAGTAATGTTAGAGGGGCATTAAGTGTTACCCCTGTCCGTGCGTCCTTCCGTCGGTCCGTCCGTCCGTTATCAAAATTTGGTGTCCGCTCAATAACTTCTGAAAGACTGCATCGATTCAATGCAAATTTGGTATGTTGATATATAATATCAAAACACAGGTCGAGTTTGATTTGGGTTACAATCCACTAATTTTTGACAGAGTTATGGGCCCTTTATAAAAACATAGCACATTTAGCGGGGGCATCCGTGTCCTATGGGCACATTTCTAGTTATCAACTATTTCGTAAATATATCAATAAAAATGATATTTCATTGTCACACAGAATAAAAACACTAAAACTTGCTGTAAAATATGTCAAAAAAAGAATACACGACATGTACCATTTAAAACGTTGACTGCTACCAAAAGTCTATATTCAGATATAGATGGCTACTAAAACCCAGTATCCCAGCGTCTATGGAATGGCATCTTTCATTACCACTGATAAACAGCTTCAAAAAATGAGGTGGCAATTTTCCCCATGCAGGCTTTGCTTCCTGGGGACATAACGTATCTCACATTAATTGCTACATGATCATACTGCTGCTATCAGGTCTGACGAACACTGATGGCCTAGAGCTGCTGGGACGGTACGTGGACGCGACTGGGGATGTCTCGCCGTCGTCTACAGCTCCCCCAGTGACCTGGCCAAGGATGAACGCGTCCTTACCTGGATTGACTGGTCAGTTAACATATCGACAAAACCCTTGAAATGACATCCGAAGCTTAGACAAATGCGGTAAAACATGTTACGTCAAACATTGCATATGCGTGTAGCCAATGATACATAAAAGACTTAGTCTTCTTATTGACCCGAATGACATTGTGCTTTATGATGTTTCTTGATTTCCCGCTTTTTGTAGAACCAAACGTCTTTTCATTTGGTCAAGCAAAAGAGTTGTCGATACATCCTTTCAATTCAGTTGGGCCTCTACTTGTTAGCTCACCTGAGCACAAAGTGCTCAGGGTGAGCTATTGTGACCGGCCTTTGTCCGCCGTCCGTCGTCTATCGTGCGTAAACTTTTTATGCCCCCGCCATTCGAAGAATTGTGGAGGGGCATTAAGTGTTACCCCTGTGCGTTCGTGCGTGCGTTCGTGCGTGCGTCCGTCCGTTATCAAAATTTGGTATCCGCTCAATAACTTTTGAAAGACAACATCGATTCAATTTAAATTTGGTATGTTGATATATAATATCAAAACACAGGTCAAGTTCGATTTTTCTTACAATCCACTAATTTTTGACGGAGTTATGGGCCTTTTATAAAAACACAGTCAATGCATTTAGCGGGGGCATCCGTGTCCTATGGACACATTTCTAGTTTACTTAAACATCTTCTTCTCGGAAACCACTCATTGGATTTTGACCAAACTTCACAGGAAGGATTCGTGGGTGGTCCCCTACCAAAGTTCTTCAAATGGTTCTGATTGGTTGAATAAGTAGGTCATGGGGTCAAAAAGTAGTTTTTCAAAATGCGATATTTAAAAATCTTCTTGTCTGAAAGTACAAGGCCCAGAGGTTTCATATTTGGTATATAGCATCATCTGGATGTCGTCTACCAAAGTTGTTCAAATTATGCCCCTGGGGTTATTATTGACCCAGCCCCAGGGGTCACAATTTTACATTGATTTATATAAGGAAAATTTCAAACGACATCTTCTCTTGAACCGCTAATGGGAATTTGACCACACTCAATAGGAATGGTCACTGGGTGGTCCCCTACCAAAATTGTTCAAATGGTTCTGATTGGTTGCATAAGTAGGTCACGGGGTCAAAAAATAGGTTTTCAAAACGCAATTTTCAAAAATCTTCTTCTCTGAAAATATTAGGCACAGAGCTTTCATATTTGGTATATAAAGTTGTTTAAATTATGTCCCTGGGGTCAAAATTGACCCCGCCCCGGGGGTCACAATTTTACATTGAATTATATACGGAACACTTCAAGCGATATCTTCTCTTGAAGCAAAATGGGAATTTGACCAAACTCAACAGGAATGGTCCCTGGATGGTCTTCTACCAAAATTGTTCAAATGGTTCTGATTGGTTGCATAAGTAGGTCACGGGGTCAAAAAGTAGGTTTTGAAAATGCAATTTTCAAAAATCTTCTTCTCTGAAGCTACAAGGCTCAGAGCTTTCATATTTGGTATATAGCATCATCTAGAGGTCCTCTACCAAAGTTGTTCAAATTATGTCCCTGGGGTTAAAATTGACCCAGCCCCGGGGGTCACAATTTTACATTGAATTAAATAAGGAAACCTTCAGTTGACTTCTTATCTTGAACCGCTGATGGGAATTTGACCAAACTGAACAGGTATAGTCCCTGGGTAGTCCTCTACCAAAATTATTCAAATGATTCTGATTGGTTGCATAAGTAGGTCACGGTGTCAAAAAATAGGTTTTTCAAAATGCAACTTTCAAAAATCTTTTTGTCTGAAACTACAAGGCTCAGAGCTTTCATATTTGATGTATAACATAATCTTGAGGTCCTCTACCAATTTTAGTGGACAACATTAGTGGTCCTCTGTAAATGGCTCCCCTGTGACGTTTGACCTATTCCTCAGTTGAGCGACCCAGGGCCCTTTGGACCCTCTTGTTAGCTCACCTGAGCACAAAGTGCTCAGGGTGAGCTATAGTGACCGGCCTTTGTCCGTCGTCGTCCGTCGTCCGTCGTCCGTAAACTTTTTTACTTAAACATTTTCTCCTCTGAAACCACTCATTGGATTATGACCAAACTTCACAAGAATGATCCCTGGGTGGTCCCCTACCAAAGTTGTTCAAATGGTTCTGATTGGTTGTATAAGTAAGTAACGGGGTCAAAAAGTAGGTTTTGAAAATGCAATTTTCAAAAATCTTCTTGTATGAAAGGACAAGGCCCAGAGCTTTCATATTTGGTATATAGCATCATCTAGAGGTCTTCTACCAAGGTTGTTCAAATTATGTCCCTAGGGTCAAAATTGACCCCGCCCCCGTGGTCACAATTTAACATATGGAAAACTTCAGATGACTTCTTATCTTGAACCGCTGATGGGAATTTGACAAAACTGAATAGGAATAGTCCTTGGGTAGTCCTCTACCAAAGTTGTTCAAATGGTTCTGATTGGTTGCATAAGTAGGTCACGGGTTTAAAAAATAGGTTTACAAAATGCAATTTTCAAAAATCTTCTTGTCTGAAACTACAAGGCCTAGAGCTTTCATATTTGGTATATAGCATCATCTAGAGGTCAACTACTAAAGTTATTTAAATTATGCCCCTGGGGTCAAAATTGACCCCGCCCCGGGTGTCACAATTTTACATTGAATTATATAAGGAAAACTTCAAACGACATTTTCTCTTTAACCGCTAATGGGAATTTGACCAAACTTCACAGGAATGATCCCTGGGTAGTCCCCTATCAAAGTTGTTCAAACCGTTCCAGTTGGTTGCATAAGTAGGTCACGGGGTCAATAAATAGGTTTTCAAATGAAATTTTCAAAAATCTTCTTGTCTGAAACTACAAGGCCCAGAGCTTTCATATTTGGTATATATCATCATCTAGAGGTCCTCTACCAAAGTTGTTCAAATTATGCCCCTGGGGTCAAAATTGACCACGCCCCGGGGTCACAATTTACCATTGAATTATATAAGGAAAACTTCAAATGACTTCTTATCTTGAACCGCTTATGGTAATTTGACAAAACTCAACAGGAATAGTTCCTGGGTAGTCCTCTACCAAAATTGTTCAAATGGTTCTGACTGGTTGCATAAGTAGGTCACGGGGTCAATAAATAAGTTTTTAAAATGCAACTTTCAAAAATCTTCTTGTCTGAAACTACAAGGCCCAGAGCTTTCATATTTGGTATATAATAGCATCATCTAGAGGTCCTCTACCAATATTTGGTTATAATAATATAATGGCTTCCCCTTCTTCCTTGACCTTTTTCTCAGGTGAGCGACCTACGGCCCTTTGGGCCCTGTTGTATTTTGTTTGGGATTTTAGCTCACGTGCGAACAAAGTGCTTATCACAGGTGGGCTATTGAGACTAGCCTTTGTCTGTACTTTGTTGTCATCAATAAAGCGTGTCAGCATTTTTACTAGAACATCTTCCCTAAAACCACTCATTAAAATTTGACCAAATTTCACACGTGTTAGGGTACTTGTCTTTTATGTTGTGTGTGTTTAAAGCTAAAACGGTTATACATGATTGAATAACTAGGGTGAGTATCCCAGGGTCCTCAGGGACCTGTTTGATTGGTTTTACAGCTCTTTTTAGCAGAGGTCTAACAATGGACAGTTCCACAACTGTCAATGGATTAGGGGTATATTGTCAGGTGACAATCTGACCTAGTATATGCAATAGAAAACGTACTTCCTGTTTGTGATAAACCTTATCACAAGAACACTAGATTTTAGCAAATGTGGGCGGAGATTAAAAACTTGTGGAACCATGCATTGATAGATCCATAACCTGACCATTAACTTGAATATGAATGGATATAAAACAAACATTTACATGTGTTCTTTTGTAAGCAATTACATTATGGTGCAATTATAACAGTAAACCTTTGTTAACATAAACAGACAAAAGGTATTATGGCCATCACTGGATCAATGCATAGTGCATTCAACAATGTTGTCCCTATCACATATTTTTTTAAATTATATACCTGGGGGCCGTTTCACTAACAAACTTAATGATACTTAAGAAAGGATTTACGCCAATTTTAGCGCAACTCTAAGTTATGGAAAAAGCGTTTCACCATTAGAAAACTGGCATAACTTTTCCCATATGTTTAGGCAAGCGCAGCGTCCATAACTTTTCACATAGCGTAAATATGGCTGCCACTCTTAACATAACTTTATGGAAATGTTAGTGAAACGGTACCCTGGAGGATATAAAGGATCTGTATACAATAAAACCTAACACATACAACAAGCTGGAATGCTGGATCATGCTTGCACTGTGTGTAATCAAATCAAATCCTGTATAACACTCCCGACGTGTGCAATAAACAACTAGCATGTTGTGACATTACACTGATGCTATTTAGAATGGCGAGTAAAGTGCTGTAAAATTAGCTGTTTTAGATTGAAACTATTAGAAACGTTATGAAAAAAGTATTTTATAAAAGGAACATGACATTAGCATATTTATCTGTGAATCTATCATGCAATTTGAAGTGATATAAACTAACAGATCAACATGCAAACATAATATTCCCTTAAAATATTTATGATCTCAGCTTACAGTGCACAAATGTCATGATTTTGCTAACATATTCATCTTCGCATTGTAGTTCCTGTGTTTTGCTGTCAAGAACTTGACATTCTATTCCAGCTACAGAGATTTGCTGAACAGATGGAAGCTGTGGCATCAAAGGTAGTACGTAACATTTGTTACTGTTGGAAGCATAGTCATTTTATTTGATAGTCTGAATACTTTTTGTACCCCCAATGGGACCTTCAGTTGTATTATGTTATGCTGTATGTCGTCCGTCTGTCTGTCAGTCCGCCTGTCTGTCCAGCTTTAGCAAAATATTGTCCACTCAATAACATGAATCCTATGCAGCTTAGGGACACCATAATAAATGTTTTTTTTAAAATTTGGGGTCAGTAGGTTAAAGGTCAAGGTCACAGTGACCTGGAGAAGAAAAATCATTGTCTGCTAAATTACTTGAAACCTATTGAGCTTAGGGACACCATAATTGGTATCTTATTTGGCTAGGGAACAACGGCCCATTCTTCGAGCGTATAATGCTCCGAATCTGGGAGTTCTACTTGAACTATATAAATTTATGTAACATAAATACCACTTTGTAGTACAGCTTTAAGTTCTTCTGATAAGCGTCTTTGCTAGAATTAATAAAATGATAACCATTGTGTGAAATATGACATATACCAGAAACTAGTTTAATATAATATAATAATAATTTTTAAAAATAAAAAATTATATTCTAATATGTAAAAAAAGCAGTTTATGTTGAATTTTTATGTCTTGTTCTGCATGTTTCCTACAGAGCTAAGTGTGTTTGTTTTTAATGGGCTATTTTGTCAAGGTGTCCTTGAACTTAACCCTATCTGCTTTGTCTGCAACATATTTTCTCTGAACATCTCTTCACATCATACTTCCCCTCTGCACGGCCAAGTATGACATTATCCGACATGCAGTGGACCCGAGTCGCGTGGCAGGCCAGGCGATCGTGAGCTGTAACTTCTGCGGAAAGTCCATCGCCAGCAACTCACGCAGCAGTAACTACGCCATGACCATCGGCAACAGGTCAAAGGTTAGCCGTTACAAAACAAATAAGTGTTTTTCGAGTAACCAGTTAAGTTTAAGTTAAAAGTTTATGCATAATAAGGTCACCGGTCCATACACAATTACAATAGATAGTATAGGCTTGGGTCCTAATTCTTTTTTTAAACATACTTAAAAGCCAAAAAAGAAGAAAAGAATTGCTGCCATTGAAGGATAAATTGGTAAAGTTGCTTTACCCAAAACATACATATTATTTTTGTGCCTTACGCCGATGTTTAACCTAGTTTGTCGAATTTGTTTAATGCTGGACATTGAATCGGAGAGTAATAATCTTTCTGTAAGCTTGAGGTTGTGGCTTTGATCCCTCACTTGTCATACCGAAGACATTATAAAAAATGTACCAAATGCTTCTATGCGCAGCACTCATCAGATAAGGCTGGCTTATCTCTCCTCTCAAATCTCGTTAAAAAAAATTAAATGGACTCCCATCTTGAATGGGTGATCAAGAGTTATTAATAACAGTAATGATAACTTTATTGACCTCAAAGGGACTTAATGTACTTGTCTTAAAATATAATTTAGACATGAGTCTTAGTGAAGAAATGCGATGTTGAATGTCTGACTTAAAATATTATGACAACATGTTTAAAAAGATGAAAAATGCTTGAAAACTGAGGTAAATTCTTTTTCTGCCCCATGGACAAGAAAATGATTTTCCACCATATTGAATGGTGTATTGGCAAATATCATGGTTTGTGCATTTTCTTCAAAACTAGCACAGTGTACCTTAAGTTTATGCTTCATTACGCAGTTATTTAGCTTTGTGTGGGATATTCTGGATTTTTTCTCCATTTTTATGCCCAAACTGTGCACTGGCGGCTTTAGGCCGCTATTACATGGGTCCGTCAAATTGACGGATAGCCATCCGAAAGGTGTCCGTCAAAACGCATGGTACTTATTACATAGGTCCGTTAAGGCATGCGTTTAAAATCCCTTGGCCTCTTGGATTACTATGTAAAAATTGTTTTTCTTCGATTTAATTTGCTATGTAGTTCCTTTTTTATTAAGTTTGATCGCATTATATGTATATTAATAGGACACACATACTAGTGTCATTTTCATTAATTTATTTCTACTGTATAACAACAACACTTATTTTAACGACTACATGTATAAAATATTTCTGCTTTCAAAGTGTTGGGGCATTAAAAGGAGTGCTTTCTATAATCTATAACTCAATTAGAATTTAATGCTTTTTCGCATTTTAGCGAAGTTTCACTTCAAAATATATATCAATTTTAGTAAAAACCTATGCGTTTACTGTCCGTCATCCGTCAAAAATCGCTCACTGTGCGAAACGAAACGGACACCTGTCTGTTAACGGATAGCAAACGTGCACATGTAATAATCCAACGATTTCTTTGTTGAGCGATTTTTTGACGGATGGTCATCCGTCAATTTGACGGACCTACGTAAAAGCGGCCTTATATACATGTAAATAAGTATAAATTAACTATAAACTAGTGAAGAGCTTGAGGCGAGGCTTGCAGGAAGCAGCAACCTTTCTCCATGATTATTAGTACTAAAGATAGTGACATGTTGAGTGTAGTCCACTGAATCATGTGGTTTGAGTGTTCGCCCCGTAAGCGGGAGGTCGGTGGTTCGATCCCAGAAAGGGCGTCATACTAAAGACGTTATAAAAATGGTACCAGGTGCTTCCTTGCTTAGCGCTAAGCATAATATAAGGATAGGTCTGGCTTCTCTCTTCTCTCAAACTTCGTTCAAATGATGAGATGGATTCCTTCTGGAATGAGCGGTCGAACGCGATTAATATAAGTTGGGATAACTTGCTTCACAATCGATCATAAATAAAAGATATATAAAGACATTATTAAAAACATATAAAAAATAAAAAAACCGTATGTTTTTGTGTCGTCTGAAAAGGCGACATATAGGAATTACTTTGGTTGGTGGCGTCCACGTCCGTGTCCGCGTCCGCGTTGTCCCGCTTTCCTTGTGCGGAGCGTAACTTTGTCATTGTAGGTCCAAATGACTCCAAACATGGTATGCATGTTTCTGGCAATGACTCGAAGTGCACTGCACAAGAACCGTAACTCCACCTTGTTCCGTTTTTTGAATTGTTCCCCTTTGATTGATTTTACAGAGCATTTCTTGTCCAGAGCATAACTTTGTAACCATAGCTTCAAATGACTCCATGCTTGGTATGCATGTTTCTGGCAATGACTCAAAGTGCAGTGCACAAAAATCATAAGTCTACCTTGTTCCGGTTTTTAATTATTCCCCTTTGATTGATTTTATAGAGAATTTCTTGTCCGGAGCATAACTTTGTCACCATAGGTTCAAATGACTCCGAACTTGTTATGCATGTTTATTGCAATGACTCGAAGTAATATGGAATCACATTGCTTATAACTGTCAAACAAATAACTTATTAAAAATTTTATGTCGACTGAATTTTATTTTGTCAGGCGACACATCCGACTCGCGGAGTTCTAGTTTTTTCTTTAAAATAATACAAAGAATAGAACAATTGTACCGTTTGACAAGTTTATTGAACATTATCTCACTCCATGACATACATGGCATTAAGAGCATTATGTACGTACACACAGCTATAAGCTATACTCTGTGACAATTAATGAAGAAACACATATACTATATTGATCTAAAAAATGTTATTGCTTTATATATTTACAGATTTTTATATATTTTGAGTGATCATTTTAACAAGACATTGAGGATCTAAAGTGAAGTACATTAGGTTTGGAATAATAATAGACAATATGGTATCATTATATCTATCAAATGAATGCAATGGAAGTTATGCTAAAGAATTTATTTCATACCTGTACAACATATTACTTATATATTACCTATGCTGCACATTTATAACAATTATATTAATGTTGCAGAAATGTATCAAAAGGAAATGTGCATATAAGGAGATCCAAACATTTCTTTTTGCTATAGCTAAGCAGTGTAGATCTATATGACAGCAAAACACTTTTTTCTGTTTCTAGAGCATAATATTTGCAGTTCTGTACCTAACCCGTGTATATAATAGCAGGCTATTTTCTGTTTCTAGAGCAAATAAGTCCAGGGTGCAGAAAGCCCCTGCCGCGCTGCGCCCTGTGCCTCACCAACCTGGGCACAATGTCGGGGTCCACAGGCCACCCACACAAGGACAAACCAGGTGGGTTACATGTAGTTCTGACTTTCATAACTCTTACTCTAACTTCGGAACACCTCGGTACTCACTAGTACATTAATGTACTCTAATTAGAGTTATGAGGTTGGGCTATTTATAATGTCAACCAGGATTTTAATGGCGGACAGTGAAGAAGAAATAACAGCATGTGGAAAATTCATTTAAGTTTATAGTCTAAATTATCTGTGTTTGATAAAACATCTTGGTCTTTGAACTACTTTTGTTTTAAACAATCTAACAAGTGCTTACTTTCAACAATGGGTTGAATAATGTATGCGAATGATCGTTTCTAAAACTAGAAACGCAAATAGTTGAGTAACACAGCGGGGAAATATAAAAATCTGATACCCAATGGAGTGATGTGCAATGAAAATATAAATGGAAGAGATGTTCAAAGAAAAAATGTTGTAAACAATATCAGTTCTGAGACTAGGTTACATGTATCTACTGATACTGTGTGACACTGACGGCAGTATTCATTACTGCATGTCTCACCATGACCCAAAATACATGTAACTTCATTAACTGCCTGTTACTGTAACTGGTGTTTTTATTGGTGTAATTATCTCCATATGCATTATTAATGTTCCTTTGATTGAGCTTTGCGGGTCAATTTCTCAAAACATTCAAAGTTTGTAACAATTGCACTGATCTTCTAAGACAAATTTAGGGCCGAAAGTTGGCCCCGATTCCCAAAGACAAAAAGAATATTCCATTTACAATTAAAAAAGAATTACCAAATTATGAGTTTAAAAACAAAGTTGGGGGAAAAACATCAAGAAATTGATAAGAAAGAATAAGACAAATTTAGAACAAATCAATAGATTGTCAAATTGTCTGTATTTCTTGTTTTGTTTGAATTTAGTTCTTTTAAATTAAAATTATAACCTTGAATTAATTCTTTTTAATCAAAGATTCCCAAGTAAGGCCTCTTTCCTGCTCAAAATCCTATCCTTAAAGGACCCGGCCCCATTTCCAGTGATGCAAGAACAATCACTGCATTGAACAAAGCAGACGGTAATAAACCATGTGTTTCAGAGTTGGAGGGAAAGCTGACGTCGTTCGACAGCTGGTTCACGTGGTGTCGGACATGTCGTCATAGCGGCCACTCCGTCCACATCACGGAGTGGTTCCGCGAGCACCAGGAGTGCCCGGTCACCAGCTGTCTGTGTCACTGTATGACTCTGGACCCCAACAGCCAGCTGCATGCTTACTGGGCCAGCTGAGAGGTTGATGGCCGTTAGGTGGTCAGTTGTTCCTCACATGTGATGCATGTGAGGAGGCAGTGTTTGGTTTTAAGCTGTTCCTCACATATGAGGCTTGTTAGGAAGCATTGTTAGGTGGTCAATTGTTCCTCACATATGATGCATGCAAGGTCAAATATTCCTCACATATGATGCATGTGAGGTCAGTTGTTCCTCACATATAATGCATGTGAGGTCAGTTGTTCCTCACATATAATGCATGCAAGGTCAGTTGTTCCTCACATATGATGCATGCAAGGTCAGTTGTTCCTCAAATATGATGCATGTGAGGTCAGTTGTTCCTCACATATAATGCATGCAAGGTCAGTTGTTCCTCACATATGATGCATGTGAGGTCAGATGTTCCTCACATATGATGCATGTGAGGTCAGTTGTTCCTCACATATAATGCATGCAAGGTCAGTTGTTCCTCACATAAGATGCATGTGACGAAGTGTTGTTAGGATTTAATTGTTCCTCACATATAATGCATGTAAGGAATCAGTGTTAGGTGGTCAGTTGCTGCTTACATATGATGCATGTAAGGAATCAGTGTTAGGTGTTCAATTTTTTCATTACATATTCCTCATGTGAAGAAGCACTCGGTCGCTTTCAGAGGTTAGAGGACTAGTATTGTGAATGGACCTACATGAAGGTGGATTGACTGCAGTGAAATCACCTTAAGGTGGTGATACATGTTGAAATGCCCAAAGCAGCCCCCAAAAAGTTCATTTGTCATTTTCAAAAACTAGAGATGATATTGAAATGAAATAAGCAAAATACTGTGAGGTTACCTCAAAAGTACCGATTTGTATTAATAAAACATAAAATTAATTGTTAATTAACCACTAATTAG
>Ga0224511_10002665_pt1 | contig 12213 bp, 11 predicted proteins | sample SF_May12_sed_USG_2_FD_169988 | JGI IMG/M metagenome (GOLD analysis project Ga0224511, IMG submission 169988) | Sediment microbial communities from San Francisco Bay, California, United States - SF_May12_sed_USGS_8_1 | ecosystem: Environmental > Aquatic > Marine > Sediment | place: USA... | reverse complement strand
TAATTAAAAATAAACCCAGGACACTGAAATAGCACCATGTTATTTATTCACGTAATATACATGTAAAAGTTTGTTACTGGTGATTTCATGGCATGGAAGCTTAACATGTGGATTTACCACAACCGTTATTGGACTTACCTTGTTTAATAAACGTCGTAAAACGAATAAGGAAAACTAAAACTAAAACTAAATGCATTTCGTGAGACATGTTTCATATCTCTAAAGTGATAAATAAAAAGGCTATAGATCTACTACATTTGGTGAGTAATAGATTTTCCGGTACATTTTGTAAGAAAATTCGGAATGCGTACATTTGGCAACAAACAAATCTGTTTCGTTAACAAGCTTTCGTCAAAGGCCTCAGCGATGCGGTAGGTCACTTAGAATAAGATAACAGTAATTAAAGAAAATGCTTTCGACATAAAACAGAAACAAGATGCAACAGGTTTTAATGACGATAAATTAAACGGGAAAAAATGTTTTTGACATGGGCTTGTGTTTTGATAAGAATGATTCCACGTGATTCCCGGGAAGTTGCCAAGGCGCAAACTTTCTTTGATCTCTTGGGTTTTTAATGGATCCCCTACTTCACGTGATAACACGTGCCATATCTATCTCAACAAGTCAATTAATATAAGACGAAAACAAATTAGATACAGTCAGGTATAAAAGCCTCTTCTAAATCGTACTGCGCAGTTGTTACCACAACAATCCCAACGAATATATGACTTTACTGATTTGTAACAAAACATTTTTTAAGAAGACGCGATGTATTTCCCAGTGTTGTTTGTGCTAATGCTGGTGGGTGTCTGTGATTGCCACCCTGGAGAGCCACAGACATGGCTTGCCACAGTCTCGGAACTGCTTGAGAAGATGATTAAGACCGAGATACGCGTCCAGACGATGCAAGAAGAGGTCAACGCCGGACTCAAAACCATTTCAGCCATGACGGAGGCTTTCAATACACTCCAGACAACATGTAGTGGACTTGTCAACAAGACAGGTAGGTAATCAATTGTATGTACATAATATGTTTACAGTATTTTTTTTTCTTGTTTTCAGACTTCTTTAATGCTTGTGCTATTATTCTGTAATCTATGCTTCCTTATTTTTTTTAATAATGTAAATGCATATTTTATTATAATGTATCTTGCAAGAATGGTACGATTTTGTGTTAATACAAAATGAAAACAATTGGAAATAAATTCAGTTACTGTATTGACATTATTATTTACAATAACACGTTCATCACATTCCCACATTGTTATAACTGCATCAATAATCTTCCTTTCCTTTTCGTTCACAAATCAGCTAAGTTTTAACAAATATGTTCTGCTTGTTTGTTTCATTTACATAATATTAGCTTTCACACTTTTATTTTATTCTATGTTGTAGAACCCGTGGTAGCCTTCAATGCCCACACGCCGACGGACAAACACCCACTTGCGAACCAGGTGATCGTCTTCTCCCATCCCGTGTTCAACATCGGCAACGCATATAACAGCGGCACCGGCGTGTTCACCGCCCCGGTGACCGGCGTCTACATGTTCACGGCCCACTTCTGTATTTTTAGTGCGAAATTCTGGTATTACGCTTTTGTGAGGGAGGAGGAGAATGTCATCTTGAAGGGGGTAATGTATGACAGTAATGCATATCAATGCGGAACTGCAAGTGCCGTGATCCATCTGCAGAAGCAGGAGCGTCTTTGGATAGAGTGTACATCGGATCCTGGAGCGGACATCTTCTATGAGGATTCGAGCAGAAGAAACTCTTTCTCTGGCTCTCTCATACATGCAATTTACGAATAACGCACTTTGCGTCGATAACCGTCATAATAAATGACGTCTAATAAATGCATACGCATAATGTGTGAAGAGTATTTATACATTGTATATACATATTGCGAGTGTCAATTTTGTTTATACATTGTATATGATTATTGTACTTGCATACCGTGTAACACAATATATACTTTTTCAGTTCCCCACATTGACATATGTTCTGGTTTACCTTTTGGGAACAGCTTTTGAATCAAAAGAATCGGCGCATTCATTTCGTGTGGTTTACTTGATATATGTTTTAGTGTGTTAGATTCACACCGTGCAAACACTGATTATGCCATATCACGGCAGTCAGTCTACACCAGACAACACTTTACTCCACAAACGATGATACAGTGTACATAAATATTAACAAAGTTGTTTATACCAAATATGGAATAATATAGTGCATGCCATTAATCAATTATAGACTTATATTATAAATAATCACATTAACAAAACAATGTTGTTGAAGCATTTAACAGTTTGTTTGCTTTTTTTATTTCATATCTTATTTTTCTGTGACTCTTCAATCTCAATACACACTATTATTCTTTCAAAAGAACAATACTGTTGTCCGAATTGGTCTATGTATGTGTACAATACTTGCGTTTGGTGAATAAAATGCTTTCCTTACTTTAGTCCATTTTTTTCCAAAAAAGGAAAGACGAGTTTCATCATCTTTTTCTATGGACATCAACAGTAGCAACATCTGACGAAACCTGGTTTTTGTTAGGCTGATACTTTGCCGCAAATGTCAATGACCTAAATGAGCGTGCAACGGGCATGCTTTCTTTATAATTCAATAGATGAAAACAATCCTCACTAAAACAAATCTCACTAACAGTAAACCAATAAGGTTCTTTAGGCGAATTCCAAGTATTTAAATTGGTAAAAATGCATTAAAATATGCTTAATTCGTGTAAAACGCGTGTGAATTCTGAGTAAATTTGATTTTGAAAGTTATTAAAATAAATCTATATGAACTATATCAAGGGGATTGTGTATTTACATTGATGTTTACTGAACAGCCCTTCTTCCTGCAATTGTGTTTATTTCGGTGCAAAACTAATATTCAATTACAATTCAATTACTATAACAATTGACCCAACTTATTGCTAGTGTTGCATTAAAACATTAAAGGCCCACATGTGTGAGAGTGGTCAATCGCCTGCATAGCACAAATACTACTACTGATGCATCCTGTAATGCCGAACAAATATGTTCGATGCATTGACCGCTGTGGTATGACCTAATTCGTGAAACGACGTAAACATTTAAAGCAATCAATATTCAGAACAAGCCTCCTATATTTTTATTACAATAACATGTTAACGTAAGATCATATATACAATAGTAACAAATGAGACAATAAACTTAAAAACTGTTGATTATAGTATCTCAAAGATTTCTGTAGAATACCTAAAATGGACTCGCACTATTTATGGTTTAATAGTTCACAAACTACAAATATAGACTGATTTGTTAAAAAAAACAGAGAACCAAAATAGCATAATTATTCATATCTTGCTTTCAAAACAACCAACAAGAATGTAAAAATGTAACATAAATATTTTTGCAGATTGTTGTATTTATATTTTGGATTTAAAATGGTGCGTTTGAAATTCAGACACACAATTTAATATCATGCGCATACATGTATTATCAATTAACAAGTTTCTACGTAAAAAGGTACAGTCCATTTTGTTGCCAGTGTAATAATGCTCACTTATAAATCCAATTTGCAGTCGTACAGGTCATGAGAGCATCATACAAAAGTTGGTCTGCAGGAAAACTCCGTTTTAGAAGAATTGATACAGGCAACTTATTTCAAGCATAACTGTTGCGCGTAGAATGTAAACAAATAAAGAAAAAAATTCATCTATAACACAAATGTAAAACTGGATTTAGTTTTTCCATAGTTTTATTATGTGTGACACACATTATCGCACAAAATTACCGGTAGTACGATTTTAACTTCTGTTTATGGTCTTCCTAAAGTTGACTGTAGTTTACATCTTATTCACCAAGCGGTATAATTATAACAACAAACCAGTGAGTTTGAGTACAATGCCCCACACGTTACAAAGGATTGCTTTAATACTAGTAACTTTATACCATTTTAAGGTTTATAAAATGTCTTTGTAAATACATGTATTTACATGTCATGGCAGTTAAAACCTTAAATCTTATTCTTAAAGAGCATTTTACTAAAACCATCAAAGGTTTATCGTCACAAAACACATTTTAAACTATTTATACTCAGTCCACGGTGGTGTTATTGCATGCTTATATACCGTACGGCGTCTATGTCACTAACATCGTACAATTCTACGGCAGCCGCACGGCGCCCGGCCGGTGGCAGGCGGGTGGTCATTTTTAGCCTGTCCGGGCACTGTCCGAACTTCCACCGGTAAGAAGCGACGTGTATATGCAAAAGTACATATTGTATCAACATAGATATTTCACTTCTAAAGACCAAAAACAATATACAATAAATATTTGCCCAAATAAAACTGACGCCGTACGATTTCAGCTATTTGCAAATCACCGGCGAATTTGATAATCGCCCGTTCTCTTGCGTTGTCACATATCGTTCGGGTGCCGACCGGCGTCGTAAGAGACCGTACGGTGCCCGGCCGATTTGATACAGATGAAACAAATTTTCGCGTGCAATGATGGATACATTAATATCATTTGCCATCATTCCTCCAAAGAAAAATGTTGTTTAAATAAATAAAGACTGAAACGATGCCTGGCCGGGCAACGTACGGTGCCCGACCGGTCGCTGATAAAATTGTACGATTTAAATTTAAATTTAAATTGTCCGGGGGTTGCAAACTTTGACCAGGCGCCGTCCGGGCACCGTACGATATCATTTTACCCTCAAAGACCCTACAAAACGCCGTACATGCGCCGTGAAATTTTAAGTAGTACCTTAATTCCACCGGGCACCGTACAATGTCTTAAAATTGACCTTTTTGTACGATTCTTCCTGCCGCCGGACGGGCGTAGAAGAATCATACGAGTTTTGATGAAATACGTACGGTGCCCGTAGATGATTTGTGACAATAGCATTCACGCGCACCGGTATACTCAGTCGGTAGCGGACTTTATAGCTAGGTTCAGGTGAACGAGCGCATTCCAAACAGTCTCTGTGATGATCGATACCGGAAATTGCGCTTAGTCTGCTCCAGTTGTCCCTCACAGCTGACTCAGGGTAAAAGTATGATCGAACAAACAAACAAACAAACAAACAAACAAACAAACAAACAAACAAACAAACAAACAAACAAACAAACAAACAAACAAACAAACAAACAATTTACGTCTATGTCTTCATTATATTCCCTGCGTTACACGCATACACGTCCGTAAACCAAATCTAACGTAACATATATATATCACACACATAAAATCTTATTAATAACAAATTGAATACAAACAAATTAAGCAAAGTAAGCACACTTTTTTATTCACCACATGCAATCATATATTCAAATGAAGGACAATTTGCTCCCACAACAATGGCATTCTTTGTTAGTATTTTTTTATACAGACTAACCTTCTCTCTTCTACTTATTGTTTTAAAAAGCGACGTTAAAACGATATTTCTTTTAAAACACCTTTGCATGTTTGTGTGATTGTTTTGTATAAAACATTGTTAATTGTAAGTTGTAGTTTCATAACAATACAATGGACCAACAGCTCATAATCGCAGTGATTCGGCTCAATTGTCGATTGTCGATTAAGATGACTGACGGTGTATATTTTGCACGATGTAATGTCAAATTCATATTTACAAGACAGTACAATACTCTAACTTCCAGGATAATATATAATTCTATCAGTTCTTAAACACCACCCGTCGTAGTATTACACGTATTCTCCGTACGTGGTTTACTCGTGCACGGTATGCAGGAGTGAGCCTGAGAAGGTGTTTCTCGTGTAGGAACTCTCATGAAAGATATCAGCGCCAGGGTCATATGTGCACTCTACCCACAGTCGCTCCTGTTGTTGAAGTAATATAACGGCACTTGCTGTCGCGCAATTTTGGTTGGCACTGTCATACATAAACCCCTTGACGATGACATTCTCCTCCTCCCTCACAAAAGCGTAATACCAGACTTTTGTATGAACGAAACAGAAGTGGGCCGAGAACATGTAGACGCCGGTCACAGGGGCCGTGAACACGCCGGTGCCGCTGTTATATGCGTTACCGATGTTGAACACGGGATGGGAGAAGACGATCACCTGGTTCTTAAGTAGGTGTTTGTCCATCGGCGTGTGGGCATTGTAGGCTATCACGGGTTCTTTAATAGAAAGAAAAACACAATGTTTAACACAAACACTACGTACTTTTTAATTTCAAGTTCATATTCAGATTTAGTGTAGCATGTCGTACATATGTTTAACTTGCATGGTATCAAGAAAATAAAGGATATTTGTTCAATTTTGCGTAAAATCGCATTTAAGTTTACCTCGTAATCGTGAAAATATTAGTTAATCTTACGCGAAATTCAACAAATTTTCTGTTTCATTCATGCTTTTTTCAGCCGTCGTTTGCATTAAGTAATGCAGGATTTGTCTCTCTTTAGTAGTTCCATTTTAGGCTGCAGTAAAAAGATAACTTTTTAAATTCCACTGGTTATCTTTTTACTGTAAATCCTTAAATGTATTCATTAAGCATGAAAGAAACAAAGAGTCGTTACTAATATAACAACAATTTTGAGACAATAACTACAATTAATACTTTGTTCACTATATAAAAAACATAACTCTAAACAGCTTGATGGCGGCATATGTGTCTGCATGGATGTAAATGATAAAAAACATTTGACTATAGACAATTAGACCCTTACAATTTTCTAATAGAAATTCATGTGCTGAATATATTGTTCATAGACTTCACAACTGTTAAGCGTGTTTTAGTTTTAATCACATAAATAAGACATAATGCTAGAACTTGAGATTTCAATTTAATTATTATTATAATACAGTGAATAAAACGCACTTTTGTAACCATAGACAAGAACCATCAACCTACTACATTTAACAATTTTTTATGTATTCATATTTTGAAACAAGATCAACCAGTTTTAATGTTTTTCTATTATTTCATTTTTGATATAATATTAAACAGTGAACACGCTTTTCCAAATAAGAAGGTGGTGGCAAAGTATGAAAAAGTTATGTTACTTTATATCTTTTTGTGTTATACCAAAAATGTTAAATAAAAAATAGTTTTGCATTATAAGGTTGACAACACCATTCTCATTTCGTAATTCGTTAACAGTGTTTTGTTTAAATCTGTTGCCAGCGGGTTTCATAAACGCAACAAATGTACTTAAAATATTGACATGTTGTCTGTGTCGTCTTAATAACATGGAAAACTTCGCGCCGTTTTTAACGTACTTAATTCATTATTGGATAAAAAGATGTTATACCTTAATTTTTTTGTCAGAACTGTTTACATCTTACATTTTAACCATATTTAAACCGCGAAACCTACTCCCGTAAATATGAGAAAACATGCCAAATATAGTTATTCATGCATGTAAAACTATTACAGAAAAATATATTTGTGGAAATTGTCTGGCCCACAAATTCGGCTTTGTTTATTTACGTTTCGACCCATTGCGTCGAAACAGTTAAATAGCTTGACTACAATCATACTTTCAGTTGACTCGGTGGTTCAGTGGTAACGCAACCGCTTTAAGTGCAAGAGGTTCCGGGTTCAATCCGCGTCTCCGGCAAGGGTTTTTAAGTTTGACTTTTTGTTTTGTTGTCGTTGTTGTGTTTTTACTTTTTGTTTAAAACACGTTATTTGCCACAAAAATTTGCAAATCCTTTTGCAATGTTAATTTATTAAGTATACTTAACATATTTCCAGATTTGTGACCGATTGTAAGAGTATAAAGATACAGAACTAGCATCTTTAATTCCGAAGTGACCAGCGTTTAATGATTACCAATTGTAAATAAAACACACGTTGTACAGCAATATAACCATTAGTTAAATCTTCACGCGTATATTTAACCTTCTTATTTTTTCATTATTGAAAAAGATTAAACAGTTTAAATGATTTTCATAATTATTAAGGTGGCGGGGTAAAATATGAAAAAATACATGCCTTTACAATTTTCAAAGATAATGCCTTGCATTTTATATCATCAAAGCTGTGCAGTAAATCTTTGTAATTATATTAATACATTAGCCTGATATAGCATGTTTTGAAGAGTAACTATTTCAGCTTAATATATAAATCACGTTTCACCGCTACAACCTTAGGAATTGTTATCACTATTTCAAAACTTAAAGCAGGATACTTTTTAATTATTATTTAAAGACAAAATATTGTGTTCAGGAATTATTTAAATACCTGTTTTGTTGACAAGACCACTGTACGCCGTTTGGAGTGTATTTGTTTTGTTTTTTTAAATTAACTGTTACCTAAATTACTCATTAAGGTTCATTTGAATATTTGTAAACGTTCTTCTAAAACATAAAATTTAGTTATGACATGAAATATGTGCATATATCTTAATGTGCAACTTTTATATAGAGAAATTTGCAACAAACCTTTGCAATATGGTTTAGTATAAATAAGTTTACAATCATTTGGACGTTGTGTCGAACACAAAAAAGCATTTTACCCCATACCGGTCGTTGGAACGGAAGTCCCTCCTCCTCTCCGGCTAGCATGCGATATCAAGACTTGCTGGATTTGTTACGATTTTAATAATATTAATATTTATCAATAATCTGAATAAAACGCCCTTCAAATAACAATCACTGCATGTAACGTATGAGAGAAATAGTAATACATAATAATACAATGATGTTATATATACTATAGCTCCGTCTTTTAATAGCAACATCGTATAAACATAATCAGTTTACGTCTCCTTAAAATGACAATGCACTGTATTGTCGGAATCAGAAGAGTCAATAAATGTTTAACTGATATAAACATGAAAGACTCGTATGCTACAGAATGTCTTTTAAGCAACATATTAAATTCATAATTGATTGTACAGTAAAAAATACCAACATGTACAATTGTACCCTACATTAGTACAGCAGGCATTCACGTAGAATAAACTCCTTGATGTACTCAACAAAAGAAGGTATAAATATTTTGGTTCGAATTATGCTCGTTATTGATCGAAAAAGACTATTGATTTGTATCAATAACGAATCATTTATTTCATTTACCATATATTGCATGTGGTTTGGAATATGTATGGGTCGGCAAACATTGGATTGTAAGCACGTCTATAAAAACATCTTTGTTTAGAGTATATCGCGGTGCCATTTTGATAATAACTAATAAAAATATGTCCAGAAAAAAACTACAATAGATCTACAATGTATATCTAATTTTGTTTGATACGATTGATATTAACCATTTTTATGCTATGCCCATGTATGATTTAAAATGTTGAACGTTTTGTTTCACTTATTATAGTAGCCACCTAGTACTTTCAGTCGGTTGGATAGAAAAGTCTACAAAACAACACGACTATACAAATATTTACTAATTTTACATTTATATTTTACCAAAATATATTTTGATCGATAGTTTGATTGGTCTATGAGTAGTGTGGGTGGAGGGCAAACGTATTTTAGTTGTACTTTTTTAATAAAGGAAAAAGTAACCGGTACACTAACTTTATATACAATAATTCCAGTATTCTGAAAAGGAAAGGGACTTACTTCGTGAAATGTTAAAACAGGGTTTAAAGCCGAGTTACCTCTCTTTCCGAATACCACACTGGTGAGGTAATTACAACCCAACATTTCATAGAAGATCAGCAATCTGGTATTGTTTGATTTCTACGCTGTTTTAACACTTATTAGTTATTACATATATGTCATATTACGCTGGCTGGTTCACATACTAACACTCCCAGGGATGCCCGAGGCGACTCTGTTAAGTGTTAAGTTCTGTATGTACGTACTCGTGTCAAGAACATTACAAAATTTAAAAAGAAATCATTTTTGTTTCTTTTCGATTGTGCAATATAAGTTATTCTGTTTTTAATAGCAAAAGGTCAGTAGCGTTGCTGTTTCCAAACCTTTGTTAATGCATTCATTTCATGTTAGTTAGTAGATTTATTTTGTCGGCTCACCCAGTTAATGTCTACGCCTTGCAATATAAACTTTCCACCCAAGATACTAACCTGCCATTTACACTATCTTTAACCTCCTTACTTACCTGAATATACTTGACATCAGTATTAATTATCCTTACATATGTATATGTTTGGTGAGTAAAATGCAAGTGTAAACTGTTAGAGAGCGGTTCACATTTATTTTCACCATGGTTTTTGTTATTTGTTTTGTATAAATGTTTTTGCTTAGAAAACTGAAATACTTGTATTTGATTGTGTTGAATTCAAATGAAAACTGCGCAAATCGAGCTGTATGCATTATACTTATACTTATATTTCGATCAATAAATATGCGCTTTGCCATTGACCTAAAGTATAAAATAATATCATTGCATATTTAAAAGCACGACTTTTTTGTAATTTCTCTTGACTTGTGCACGGGCATCGTGTGTTTACCACCAACGACATTTACACAGGTGCCGAAAATAAAACTCTAAAACACAACATTAAGACACGTATCACGTGGAAAGACGTGAGCACATTGCTGTTCTTACCACTGTAACACAAGGGACTACAACATTGCATGTTCTACAATTCTTTTCATAACGATGAAGTAAGTGCAGTTGTTGTATTGACGTCACAGGCCCTCTCACCGAGGCGGTGACGTATAATGGAAGGTAAGTTCGTTTTACGTGTTCACGTATCGTCATGTACGGAGACCATTCGAGAGAAACTGATTTAATATTTTATAATTTAATGTGCAATAACATTGTTAATTTGTCATTTCCAAGATATGTTTCTATGTCGTTAATGAATTATTTAACTTTTATATAAAAACTCTTTGTATACATGTTTTTCTTCAATTAAGCCTTTTCAAGGTTCGACTTTGGAAACGAAGCACTGGTGTGTTTATCAACATGTGTTTGACAGCATTAGAACAATTCCATTACTTAAGGTGTTTTGATTTGCCATATTGCTTTTTCCATAAACAACTAAAAAATTTATATTACATACTTTATAATAATAACCCAGGGTCAATACATGTATACAATTGCATATTGTAGTGGTAGTTGTTGTATTAGTATTTGTATTGTTGTTGTTGCTGTGGTTGATGCTGTTGTTGTTGTTGTGGTTGATGTTGTTGTTGTTGTGGTTGATGTTGTTGTTGTTGTTGTGGTTGATGTTGTTGTTGTTGTTGTTGTTGTTGTTGTTGTTGTTGTTTATGTTGTTGCTGCTGTTTTTGATAAGGATTTTGTTATTATTCAAGAAAATACGGTGTATGGTTGTGATATGAACTTACGTTTTTTAACAGTTTGTATTGTCTTTATAAATAATAATTCTTATCATAACTTAATATTAATAGTATTTTTATATCTTTGTTTTGCAACATAGTTGTGTGTTATGAAATAAACGATGTAATGGTTACATGACATTTAATTTAAATAACTTGTTTTATGCATCATCTTCTCGTATACAATGTATCTGTTACACAATTTCATGTTATAAATTTGTGATACAGACGTCGTTGTCTTGTTCATCTAATGAAGTAACTGATCACTTAAATGAGTAAGAGTAAGTTTGTTTTATGGTTATGTTATTCTAAGGAAATATTTTACTAGTCTAGAAATGGTCAAACTTAGGTAACATGTATCAACATATTAATTATGCCATCTATGTAGCGGTAATATAATTAAGCATTAGTGTGTGGTGAATATAAAATAAAGTAAAACTGTTATAGTAATGTTGTATGTTTGTGTGATGAGCCAAACGATAGCGACTAACTTACCTCGTGATGAATAAAAAATATCAACCTGTTTAACCGTTCAATACAATTATAATATAGTTATTGGTTATTTGTTTTTGTTTTCTATTCTCGATTGCGATAAGATATGCTGATCTCTGTTCGAGGAGCAAATGCATACTACGCAAAACAAATGCCCGTTCGAAAACTTCAATTTTCATAAATTCCCTCATAGACTCATCTACTGCACATTTTGCACGTATTACAAATCTGAATATAATTAGGTTAATTGATTTGAACACACATGTCAAACCGAATGGAAAATGTACGTTTTTGTTTTCTTGATAAGTCTGGAGACGTCGCATAGTCACATTTCTTGGACATCTGAGTTTTTGTTATACAATGTTTGGCTTCACTTTAGTGGTCTGTATTAAACAGGACTCCACGCTTGCTTTAACCAGCCCTAATGACGTTCATCACTCGGTGAACTTATCAAACACGAAATTTATTACTTATATTTACACCTCATTTTATC
>Ga0224511_10002664_pt1 | contig 12213 bp, 6 predicted proteins | sample SF_May12_sed_USG_2_FD_169988 | JGI IMG/M metagenome (GOLD analysis project Ga0224511, IMG submission 169988) | Sediment microbial communities from San Francisco Bay, California, United States - SF_May12_sed_USGS_8_1 | ecosystem: Environmental > Aquatic > Marine > Sediment | place: USA... | reverse complement strand
TCAAAAGGTCCCCTACCAAAGTTGTTCAAATTATGCCCCTGGGGTTCTCTATTATTGGCTACACTGTGACCTTTGACCTTTTCCTCAGGTGAGCGACCCAGGGCCCTCTGGGCCCTCTTGTTTATTTCAATTTAGAGGTTGTGGCATTATTTTTTGTGTGATTTTACTTTGATTTGTTGGGCAATGTTAATTGTTGTGTCATTAGCGTTAAGTTTCTGTTTAAATTTTTGGTTATAAGACATGACAGTGGTTACTTGTAATAATTATTTTATGAAGTGATAAAAAGTTGTTCAAATTGCAGCTGATTTTTAACCTTGCTTGGAATCTCATCAAATGATCATACTATCAACTGAAATAAAAATCAAATACAACTTAACAATTCTTTTCCAGGAAAAATGAAATCTTAATGTTCTATTAGTTGTGTATTTGAATTTACTACTATATAAGATTTTTCTAATTTGTATTTTTTAGTTAATGATTAAAATTTGAATTTCCTGTAAACGTTTGAGAGAGTCAAGTCCCTTTTCTTAGAATTCTTCGATGGAAAGTATGTTTGAAAAATCTGTGTAAATTTGACAGTGTAATATCATCATTCTGATTTCAGAATATATTATACAAAGAGGAACATAGATCTACTCAATCTAGTGGTGATGTAAACAAAACCTTAAGTTGTAACCTTGTTTTTACATTTTCTGTCATTTGTTTATGGTAATATTTTACACAAACATTTGATGTGGGTTGTTATTCATTCTAATAGATGGAGATGCTGAATAAAGTTTACGAACTAAGAAGATGTTTTGTTATGATTATAATAGTAGTAGTAAAGCCATATGGTCTGGAATGGTTTTATGTTGCTGTTTAACACATCATTAATTCAATGGTTATAACCCAGATTTGCACCTTAAACAGAGTCCCGTGAACCTGGGCAATGCCAATATTACTTAAATAACCATTTATCTGTTTAAAATTGTTACGACAGAAATAGTTAAAATTAGATGTTATTAATAAAATGAAGAATCTGTATTTTTTGAAGAAATCTATTAAATGAAGAACAGTCTAGGGTATGCTTTATCACATAAGGCAACAAGGCGAGACTTGGATCTAAAACCTTCAGAGCTCATACTAAGCATCACTGAGCATAGAATATAAAGAAAACCTGATGGTCTAAAAACAAATCACGTCTTCGTTAATTAAGCATATAGTTTTACTACATTAAGCCATGTTAATTTAGGTGAAAATAGTTTCAGACTACAGAAAAAACTTATATTTGTTAAATATCATCTTGATCAACCTCCCTTACACCCACCGTTTACTGCCCGAGACCCAACAGCCATCTTAGAAACATTGTCAATAACCAGTTATAACCTCATGTAAATAAAGACGTCATACAAAACGCATACATTCATTACCTTGAAGCGGCATGGTAAAGCATATCCTATATAGCAGAATTACAAACCGAGGATCAGTGTTTCCGTCATAAAACATCTTTACATCATAGCTTCTGAACATGCACCAGTTTCGTGAATTCCAAATGAAATCTTAACCGACAAAGGGGAACATTTGATCCTTCGTCCATACTGATTCAGCGGAATGCTCGTGCTAATTGGCGACAAAATCACGTGGTGCACCATGGGACTAGGTTGAGTTGAATGCACAAAGACCATCTTTACTTGGGACAACCTCACACATATGGCGACTGTCAGAGACATCAGAGGTACGTGTATGTGTCCAGGCACGTGCTGGCTATAGTGTACACTGTAGGAGGGGCAGCATCCGAATAACGAATGTGTTTACCCGCAAACATCTGTTCTTTATACAATTTGGAACATATATGTTGCTAAGTTACATCTACGCTTAAGTTCGTTTACTAACAATTTTAAATCAATATTTGGTATATTGTTGGTATTTTTAATGGATGTAAATAAAAAATGTGACAGTCCTTTTTGATGTAATATCAATTTATCATTATCATAATAATTCCCAGTTATACTCAATACCACGCGGCAGTTTTTGTTAGTAAATTATTTTCTTTTTTATCTTCATTTGAATGTTCTTCATTAAAATAAGATCCCTAAAAGTACCTCATCGTTTTTGTTTTTTTTTGTATCGAAGATTATACCTGCTTCTTTAATTATGCATTCTTTAATTAAAACGCATTCAAATAATGCAATGAAGATATACATGTATGTATCTACAAATGTAAGTCAAATAATACATGTATATTGTAGTATTATTAGACACTACGCGATATCTTCCTCAATTGTATAGCGTTTATGGTTATTTTATTATATTCTTCATCCGTAATAAGTTGTATACTTAGTAATTTCGATGCGTTTATTGTCTACTTAGTTGTTAAGGTTACTGAAGGGTTGACCAATTGTGAAGATCCAGTGAAGCTTGTCAGTTGGTTCAAATGATCAACCTATACTCGTCTTGTAAGGTGTTTACAAAAAAAACTCCGTACCTGGCTGCGTTATAGTCTTGATATTCAACCACTGGCTTCTTCGTTTCATAAAACAGTGACTTAACCTAGCCGACCAAAGGTAGGTGATTTTTGTTATTGTTTACATTTCATACATGTTTATACACACCATTTCCTTGATTATATGATATGTTTACAGCTGTGCTACTAAACAATGGTCGGTAAAAATGCGTTAAGATATTAAAATATTCAAGTTATTAATTGAAATGCATGATCACGTATGGCTACCTCTTTACTTTGCCTCTGGAGAAAAACTTTGTTCGAGTTATTTAACGTGTTACAGTTTGTTTTAACATCATACACGGTTACTTCTTATGATGATTAATTATAGACAACACTCTTTTTGTTATACATAATTATATTTTAACCAGGGCTCTCGTGATTCACATTTTTGTTTCCTAATATCAAATACTCTTAAACTTTTAGTGCAGGTTTTTGTAATTACATGTATTTCTCTCAAACACGACTATATTTTAAAGTTCTATTGCTTATAAGAGTTGTGGGTGATTTAAGATGTTCAATGTCAAAACAGCCACTATTAAACGCTCAATATTTACCGTCATGTATTTATCCTTCATCTTTTATGTTACCGTGTGAATTATTGACGCTCAACAGGGCGATTAAAAGCCATGCTCTAAAGCATTAAGTGCACATAAAAATATAAGACCTACAACCATATGTACATAATGTATCTCGGTCGAAATTTTATTAGCTTACTTTTAAGACTTCAATTTTTCATCTTCGGTTTTTTAGGTACTCATGTTTGCGTGACGTTTATTTCAGCATTGGATGGTCTGGTCATTACGTTATTAGTTAAAACATAGTAATAATGAGCAATACAGACTGTTATATGTAACACCGTAAACGTTCCTATTTTTTTCTTCATTTTTTACGATTGGTCTCTCAGACACAAACCAACGATTACATTATACATATATAATTATGATTTTTAAATAAATCAAATTAAAGATAGCGTTTTAGACATATAAACACTCATTTCACCATGATTACTGAATTGACAATATAAATGGAGATGTCTCTCAGGTTAATAATGTTTACCTGTTGCTCACCGATACAGTTGACAAATTATTTTAATAAAGGTGAAAGTAGTTTATATGATAACATCTGCATTTAAACGAATTTATTCGTAATCCAGCATATCGATATGGTACATTTGTACATAGATCATTTTAAAGTCTTCGTTCATTAATTTTACGTGTTTGTACTTTTGTTGCTTACGTTCAAGGTCCAATACTTACGTGTTTGCGGTTTCATGGGCTGTAGTTAGGAGTGCTCGTCCCACGCACAAACATGAAAATAATCATTACCAGAAGAAATACATGTACATAAAGGTGTTATGTTAATAAAATTAACTTTTGAGTGTATTAATAAAATTATGATTAAACGAAAGTGGTTCTGATTCGCAGACAAACCTCAATGGAGTCCCTTTATTAATGCCGCTAACACACTACGACCACGAATCCCACGAATCGCCAAGAATTGACAATTTTCTGGATTCGTGGTTGAATCGTTATTAATTCGTGAAGTTCCTACAAGTTTCGTATATATTCGTAGTGAGTTCTGATCAATCAGGAATTCGTGGCAAAATCCCCGAATGAGTTAAGAATATCTAAGAATGCCTAAGAATCGATCACGATTCAGTTTCGATGGCTAAGAACGCACTACGAATTTGCTACAAATTAACAACGTTTTTAGGAATCGGGAGTTCGTGGCTAAAACTTTGAACATTTCAAAACTTTTGCCACGAATTCCCGATTGATCAGAACTCACTACGAATATATACGAAATTGGTAGGAACTTCACGAACTGATAACGATTCAACCACGAATCCTGAAATTTGTCATTTCTTCGCGAGTCTTCGGATTCGTGGTCGTAGTGTGATAGGGGCATAAGCAACACTGTTCCCGACTTGAGTGGTATTTGTTTTCGCCGCGTTTGTTTCTATTTAGTCCTACATTAATCTGTTTTATTACGTGGAAAATAACACTACTTTTTAAAAACATTATTCAACAAATCTAAAAAACCTAAGATAACCATGGATATTTTATTATCACAGTATCGAAACTGCACACCGCATCGTAAAATAATTCGAGCTTCTAGCAAGATCGGCGTGTGTGACACTATTGTTGTATCAATGTTTTATTCTAATGTTTTGAAAAGCAGTTGTCAAGGGAACGCTTTGCATTAAATTTTAGACTACGCATCGTAATAATTGTATACTAAGAAATGAAACAAAAACAATATAAGTGTTATATAAAACACTATAAGAATAGAACTTGTAACGGTTTTTAAATAAAAATATATCGTGTTGAAATCTTGTAAGCAGTTTACCTAATTGTATATTCTTGATTGAGGAATTTTAGGCTTAACGCACTTTTTTCCATATGAGTTTTATCTTCGTGAACCCGAAAGGAATCCTGATGGTTGCAGTTAATCCAGATTTGCCTATTACTTGCTTCGTCTGGTCCCGTTATTTGTTTGGACGTCACGCTAGAATCCGTCTCAACGTTTGTTACTGTTGTACCATATCATGTCTGATTTCTCGATTACCCTTTCTATCAAATGTCAGTTTCTTAGCGCTGCGCTTTGTTGATTGGAATTATAGCATTGAAGGTTAGTGTTCTAAAAGAGAGAATGTCGTCTGTACTTTGAGACAACAGCGTGGATTCGTTAAGTTCGAAATTTAAAAATATTTCCTGAAGTTTGCCTTCTTTTGAAAATTATCAACGAGATGTGGAGAAAGTAGGTTAAACATGTATCAATTATAATTAAGACCTACCGTATTTGGGTCGTATTTGGTATTCTGTCAATAAGACATAACTAAGACTTAATGTTTAGTTCCTGGTGTTCAAGTCCGACTATCAATAGACAAGCTGTGATTTTAACTTACTCTTTGTTTCTGTGCATAGATCCATTGATGACCACAATCCTTATAAGGTAGTAATATTAACATTCCTTATGTTTGTGGTTAAATCTATTAAAATTCAAGTCAATGGTATCAGGGTTAAGGATCAATCAAAATAATGGGTGAAGTTGTGTCCTGTTATTTAATTCTTATCCCTGACAACTAAAACAGATTTAGACAAAAACGTATTTGTATGTCATCGAACTTAAGATTTTAAATTTGTTTCTCTTATAAAGAAAATATAATTCAGTGTATTTTTAGCGTTCATGCTGACAAATATGCAGCGAAAATGCTGTAATATTTCGAATGGTGTTTTACCCTGCTGAGTTGGCCAGCGGACTTATAATATTGCGCAACTAAATTAAGATCAATGTCGCATAACATTAAAACGTTTAAGTTTCTAATTCAGATGCACGCAATAAACTCTTATCTGAGAACATGGTTAAAACTACCCAATAAACACATTTTGAAGATAACCGGTACACTGTTTGAAGATTCGTTTTGTAATTTCCTCTATTTCGTAACTTTGCTATATCACAAACATGTATCAATCTGTGACTTTGTAATACTAGTAGAATATTTTTAAAATCATGTATCAATTCATCAAACTAATGCGTTATGCTGGGTTTCCTATGCTGTAACTATAGCGATTACGTTGCCGTTCGGTTCTGGTCAAACAGTTTGTGTTGTGCATATGATGTATCGGTTTGTGTTCCGGGAACAGTTATAATAGAAAGGCTTGGTTTGTAGACAGCACTTTCATATTTACGATGAACAGGAGTGTCTTTTGCCTGTGATGAAGTGTTTCTTTGATAAAATCATTTATTTACTGCACAATGTTTTGTGATAATGAGGAAGTTAGAATCCTTTTTGATTTAAACTCTTCTAGTTCATATTTTAGATAACCCGTTATGACAAAATTCTGTAGTCACAAAACTTTAGCTTGAAACATGCCTGGCCTTACAGTCTCTTTCGCTTTTTATTATACATGTATAGATTTTACGTGCTTATCTCACTGGGTACAATCAAAGCGTCACAGGCTGTGGTTCTCAACGAAGACAGTGTAGTTGTTACTCAACGAAAACTCATGTAAACAGCATGATCCTCATCCTCAAATTGAATATGACTTCGTTGAGAAACATATACATTTAAAGTGGTCTTCGTTGAGCACCACACACATTTTAATGTATTTGTTTCTCAACGAAGTCAACTTGTTACGCTTTGATTGTACCCAGTGTATCTATTTATTCTCGGAGTCTCTAGTAGAAGCATGCATACACAGTATATCAACTTTCGCTTACGTGACCATAGCACAAGTGTTGTGAATACTGCACTTTGGTTTTCGCAATTGTTCATTGTTTAGAAGACTGCAAATGTATATTACTCATACTTTATGGCATCTTTTTGTGAAGACAAATAACATATCCGAACTAGAAAAAAATCATTAGCATACATGCTTAATGATTGATGTTCGATATTATATGCAGTTCTAGTTAATAAAATAAATAATAAAAATATGAAAAAAACTAGTTTAACCCTCAAGTCTATTTGCATGTAGTGTAAGGTGTAAACGTTTGGAAATGCTTATGTGTCATATAAAACTCGATACATAACGCATACATTTGTTTATGAACGCACGGCCTAGGTCTAAATCTGTCGTATAAATTAACAGTCGCTCTGTAAAAATAGTATAAAGACACTATATTATACTATGATCATAGTGACATAACATTTTATGTGTTCCATGTCATGTGATATGACAAAATAGACTTCCACTTGCTTGTCTAGTCAGGAAATGATTTCTCAGGCCATTTGCAATTCCTAATTAGAATTGCAAATTGTCATTATATTTGTTCATGTATATTTAATTAAATATCTTGGTGAATGTTAGCAGATTACATGACCGCCATGATATGACCTTATATGTGTCGAGAACATTGTAACACTCAGCAGACAAACGATGTCAATTAGGTATGACTTTACGTATTGTACGTACTTTACTTTTAGTATCTAGCGTCCCCGTACAATTTTCAGTTTGTATAACATACCTCATTGTTAAGTAGTTTATATTTTTCATCAATGGTATCATAACGATATTTTAAGCAAGGTATTGATTTTAATATACATTGCATTTTGCCAAATAAATGTTATTACATTGTATTATAAATTATAAATTCTCGTGAAATAAGACGTTTACTATTGAAATAATAGCTTATTCAAATTCATACGAAGACAAATGACATTATGAAGTGGAATAATGGTTCGTTTTTTTGCTGGTCCTGACTGGTAAAGTTAACATAAATGTGTGGTAGTGCGATTTCCAAAACCACCAAGAAACAAGAATGTGAATCTTTCTTATTCGATCTCTCCTGGAAGACTGCGGTAACCAGTAATCACGCAAATGTAGGCTGGTTGTGGGAATGGCGGTATGTGATGTATCGGTATTGTGTTCCGAACAGACTCGAGTAGGGGGTGAACGGAATTGACCAGACTACAACAATGGCAGGCTATTATGAAAGCTAAAATTGCTATATACTGCAACTGATTGAGTGGACGGGTTTTAATGTGTACAATTCCGTCGAAGAAAAAGAAACTTTGGAAATTATAACTGTAGGACATCACATTGATAAATATAATATAAATTATAGTATGTATATACATGAAAAAAGTGCATTTGTGCGAAGTTATAAACAGAAAAACTTAAACATATATTGAATTTTAGAAAAATTGTCATGTATCTACTCACTAACTCTTCTGAGGGTTCTAAAAAGTTTAGTTTATTTGTTAGACTTTTACATATAGGATAAGTTATTTGGTATACATTATATTAAAAACCGTAATCTACGTACATAGCTCTTTTATATCTATGTGACCCGACGTTTGACTTTTGTAAATGACGTCAAAATAATGCATCAAATCAATATTATGGTTTTAAGTGAATTCTCACCGGCCCACAAAAACTGTAAAAAGCTTTCCCGTGACAACATTTTTAACAATTGATATAAATATATCATATCTTTTCAACATTATCTTATTAAAATAACCACCAGTTTATTGGTTAAACTGAAATGGCCATATAATTGACATGTACAACATTTATGATGTTTAGGCATGTATTTCAAAGTGGTGATATTGACATAAGTAATAGGATTTTTTTTATTCTACATTTATAACTGGAATCTTTGAACATGTCCCTTTCAAATGATACCAAATTCTTAATATCGCTTCAATTGCCTTTTGGACCCAAACTGTCAGACTCGGACACAATATATTTATATATATAATGCTGTGGTTTTCATTAGTTGATGTTATATTATATTAACTGCTTAGATACTGTAAAAACGTGGACTTGTTTTTGGTTTGACAAATGATTAATTGTTATAGGGTAAAATAATCAGTTAAATCATGTTTCGTAACATTTAATTAAACTGATGAAAGGGAAAGCCCTCAGGAAGCATAGCCTGCACGAAAAGTCCGTATTCTGGATAATTTGATTTACATCAAAGAAGTGACAGCGTCTGCTTGTAAACGAAAAAATATTTGAAGAACGATTAAATTGAAATGTCTTCTTGAATGTATAATCTTTGAATCATGAGGCCAAATGGTAATTGTAGCTTAATAACTATAACTATATCTGTTATATTGTAGAAATGATGTTTTACAAATGTGTTTTTTATTTAAATGTATTGCAGACGCTTTTAGGACAGGTAAACAGTTCTGCAGTCATTCGAAGAAGGTTTGGCGTGACGTCAATTTAATCTAGAATGAAACATTTTCATGTTTATCATTCGTTTCGTTAATTGCCTGTTAATTTATGCAGAAATACATGTAAGCTGTGGCTGCGGAAAACGCTGCTACAAAAGCATGTTTCGTATTTTCTTTGGGTCGCACATTTTTATTCCATCTGATTGTCACGCGATAAATTATCGGAAAACGTCCTAACAAAAACGAGCATAAACGATAACGGCTCGCAAAGACCTCAGGATCGTGACGTAACAACAGTTCATAACATCTGCAATGTTGATTGTTAAAGTAATGTAGTTTTATTCAGGATAAAAGTACGTGGCAATATTTACGGATCTTTAGATGTGTTATGGGACCTGTAAATGGGCTTTACATGAGTAACCGAATATTTGGATAAAGCGCTACACCAATCAAAGCTATAACGGCCCCAGTCGCCAGAAAGTCGTTTGTCCCAGCATTAAGGCATCCTGTTAATACCGCTTGGTGTCATTAACGTCTCGAATACTACGTGCTGGTATGCCATCAAACTGTTCCCCAGAAGAAAGTTTCAAAGAATTTGGAAACGAAATGAGCATTATAAGTTTTACACATCAATTTCACACCATAGACGGTTTCAGCAGAACTCGTTATTGAAAATCGCATACAGTTCATTAACAACTTTAATAATATATCTTCCTTGTCATTATGTCAATGGATTTTGCTGACGGAAACATATGTTTTTATTTCGTTTTTACCTTCCTTCAAGTTAATAACTATACATTTTGAGATTTAACTTTAATTCCTTCCACGTCTGTTATTGACATGTATTGACTTGGTATGTTGGGCTTGGAGAAACAATATATAAAGGTGCTTCCTAGGATACTTAACTTTATGTCAAATATCAAACCGAGTTTTTTAGCTGCCTCGACATCGGATGCTTTACTGAAATACATTATATGCATGTACATCCCGACAGTTGGTCGAGAAGAAAATCATAGGACCTCTTTTGTTTGAACCGGTGGATTGTTCATTTCTTCAGCTGAAACATAGTCATGATTTCTCCTATGGTTTGCCATGAAACACAAATGAACAAATGTGTCGTTATTTCCTGGGGACATTTCATCTCGTCAGCCAACCACATCTCCAAATGTCTCCAAGTAAATCTACAATGTTGACTTAAAAGGTTTCCGTGTACATTAAACGGAAATACTCAATGACACATAATCCCTTCCTGGACATTATTAAGAGTCGACGGAGTTCTGGAAAAGGTTTAGAAGAAATATCGTGTTTATTAACCATGTTGATACAGGTAATTTAAAATATGTTTAATAAAGGTATCCGTAACGTGTGCTATACACGATGTTTATTAAATAATCTACTTGACTCTTCTCATCTCAAGGGCTGACCCTGTAGTAGAACTTGGTAACGTTTGACCACGTCATATGAGCTACGTTAGAGAAATTTATACCAGAGACGTTAGAGAACTTTATACCAGAGACGTTAGAGAACTTTATACAAGAGACGTTTGAGAACGTCATAACAGAGACGTTCGATAACGTCATACAAGAGTCTTTAGAGAACGTCATAACAGAGACGTTATGCCCCGTCATACCAGAGACTTTAGGCCACTCATACTAGAGACGTTAGACCAAGTCATACCACAAACGTTGTACTATATAGAAAGTGAGTCAGATCATTTGATCTTTTTAGCACAAAATATACTCAGTAGCGTCCCTCTTCATAAAAGAAATAAGCTACCGTTTTAGCGTAAGCTATGAAGAACGAGCACTCATGTATGTTGTTAAACACACATAGAATCGCAAGTCAAGCTTTAAAAATATAATGTTTGTTTTCTAGACCTGTATCTAGACCTGTATGTTTTTATATTTGACTGTTTTTCATTCGATGGTGGCTCTGATTTAATGCTAAATACTTGTCTTATAGTAGTATTTCAACATTTGCAGTCTCAAGATGCAAGGAATGGTTGTTAATGTGTGACCTGGCTGGTTATACATCTTGGTTCGTTTTCGCACACTGTGACTACAACAAGAAACTCACACAAACAAATTGAGTACTATATCTTTGTACAGATGTGTAAGCCACAACAGCTTTAAACCCTAAGAAATAGAATAGCAAATTAAGTTTTTTACAAAGTGATGTGTTTAAAAGTAAGCCATTCCAAGTCTCATATAATGCGATAGCGGGTTCATTAATACGCCCCATTGCCGCTCTTGTCTCTTCCATGTCTGGCCGTGGACTTCCATTAGAAGAGAGTTCTTGATCACATTACTTATGTAAATAAACTCCATCGGGAGCTACTTAAATGCTGTAATACGTTGTAAATTAGTTCCCTTGTAACCAATTGTTGCGATTTTCCCTGATGTTTATGTGCCTTTAATGCAGTGTGTTCAGGTCGTCTGTTGCGGTTGGCGCTAGCGGTGATTAGCAAAGTCTTTACCGGACATTTAATCATTGATAGCTAAACTTGGAGTTTTTAATGTGACAATTAACATTTGTTTGACAAAGGTACGTTATATATTTTCAATTATTCTATTTAAATAGTTCGGCTAACACTATTTCAGCTTGCAAAAAAGAGATTTACTTGTTATAATATGAACGTATCCGTTCCGTGTGCTTGTTTTTGTCCTTTGTTGTTGTTTTAAACTGCTTGTTCAAACAGTAAGTCGCCAAACAGTGCATTTCGTAGATAGACAATATGCGGTCTTCGTTTTGAGTGGTTTATGCTTCTTTGTGACGGTTACGTCCATGAGGGCGAGTGGAAAACTCTTTTAACTTCATATAAACGGAGTTCAGAGTTGTCACATAAATCTCATTTGATACCATACCCGTTAGACGTACGTCCTGTCCTATTACCCTTTTGAACACTTCTATGTCTTCATGGGTTTACACTCAACAAGAAACAGACAAGTTTGGCTACGTTTAAGACACTTTATGTAGAAACAATGTGTCTGTAAAGAGTCTAAGACGCTTTGTTTGTCTCCGTTAATGACAGTGGCTTTAGGGAGATAGAATATCTTGACATTTGTCCTTAAGGGAACTTGTCTTATGCCATCTGGGGGGG
>Ga0224511_10002663_pt1 | contig 12216 bp, 3 predicted proteins | sample SF_May12_sed_USG_2_FD_169988 | JGI IMG/M metagenome (GOLD analysis project Ga0224511, IMG submission 169988) | Sediment microbial communities from San Francisco Bay, California, United States - SF_May12_sed_USGS_8_1 | ecosystem: Environmental > Aquatic > Marine > Sediment | place: USA... | reverse complement strand
GTTCCTGAAAGCTGGCTTAAGTTGTACAGAGTTTGCCTAAGTAGGACTCTGTTGGCAAACGTCGACTGAGACGCTGGTGGTGGTGAACTTAACTTAACCGAACGCTTGTCCAACGGGGGCCAACGATTACCCGACGCAATGAACGCGATGGTAACGCAAGGGGCTAGCGTAGGAACAGCAACAGCTTGCTCTAATGATCCTGTGTTCGAGTCTCTCTTGGTAGGCCTCTTAATCGACACATTCTTTTGTTTTTTGCCTCTCCCTGGCATGTCTACAGCTAAGCTTTACAGCAACCAAATACACAGAAGGGAGATAAATAGATGTGGCCACTTCTTCAATTAAAACAAAACTGCCAGCAAGTGTCAAAAGTTCGGCTATATATATAGACGTTGCCTGACGCGGACCTCAAGCTTACCTACGCTGAGTATTCGTTTGTCTAAGTTGGACTAAGTTGGCGACCGCTGCACATACGCTACATCTGCGTTGGCAAAAGTTCGCCTACGCTAATAGAAAATAAATACAACGCCGGTAAACGCTGTCAAGCGCTAGCAAACGCTGTCAAACGCAGTCAAACGCATGGAAACGTTCGTAAAAGTTGAATTGCGCCGGATATAATACGTTCGTAGTGTGAATGAAAAATATCCTTCTCGCGAACGTAATTTCGCCGACGTTTGGGCCCATTTATTAGACTTTTCAAACGCTGGCCAACGCTGGAACAAACGTTCATAGTGTGAACCCACCTTTATCAGTTTATGTAATTGTGACTTATGTATGAACGTAACAAGTAAATAGTGCTTGTGAGGCGGTTGTCAAAATCGCCCCGTATTACATCAATGTGTAGTTATATGTTTTGGTCCTCTGGGATTATAAATTGCATGTTGTTTTGATTGAAAAATACATGTAGAGTTAAACTCATGCTAAAGGGGGTCACTGGTGTGGTAATTTGCATCAAAATAAATACAGTTTTATAAAAAGAGGCCTCTACATTCCCTTGCAAGCTATAATTCCGGAGTACTTTCCATTTTACACATAGTAATTTTATTAATATTGTGTGTGTTTAAGTACCCCTTACAACATTATCCGCTAAATTGCTAAACTTGTCTTTTATATTCTTGATCGCCCTTCACCTCAATTGGTAGCAAATCAGTTTCTACAAAATGAAGCGAAACTTCAGGTTTGTAAATTTAAATTTAATTTTAATGTCTCATCTTCTAAAAGAACACGACATAACAACTGAAGTTGACGTTGGTTAATCGTTGGATGGATAAAATCAAAACCAACAACCAAATAACAAACAAACTACTTAATTGCAGAAAACACAATCAGGAATTATAGGATATCGTTTCCCGCTTTTAGTTCTTGGAAGTAACATCACAATTAATTACGGAATCACATTATTAATGACGATGAATCACTACAAAATTCAGTCATATATGTATCAACAGAAACAACTTAAATGCCACATTGTTGCCAAATATAATAGCTTTCTATATAAGTTTTAAAGCACACAGAGCACAGTTTGTGCATAAAAATGGGCAAACTAGGACATTTTCCAATTAAGGGGGAAATCATTTTCTTGTCCATGAAACAGAAAAAGGTTAGCCTCAGTTTTCATGCATGTTTGCATCTTTTAAAGTATGTTGTCATAATTTGTTTACAAGTCGGAGATTCAACATGTTATTACTTGACTGAGCTTCATGTGTAAATTATATTTTTGAAAATTTCTTTCCAACATAAAATTATGTGCTCTAGTCCCTATATACCACATTTCATCTGCTTGTTGTAAAGGAATTATAATACCCTCTGTTTTTCAAACCGCATTACCTGTGTTCACTTACGATTACATTAAAATAGCAGTTGATATGACAAAAATCTTATATTTAGTTAAATTTTCTCAAGAATCTAAAAATATGTATCTTGGCAAATATGTTTGTTATTTTGACTGAAAAAGGTTTGCAATATATTTCCAATTATAGGCAAAAATACTGTTTGATTTGAAACGCACGTTGTTTTTATAAAAAAATCAAACCTATATTGTATTACCTATTTTAAATTGGCGTTTTGTGTACAAACACGGCTATCAATTTTACCCGATTCTTACGTCTGTACGTAGTTTAAAAATTCATGAACGTTGTTGTTCTTTTGTGCTTGTACAGTGATAAAAGGAATATGTTGGCTAGTAGATAAACACGTGTGTAACATTGTTGTCTTTTGTAGAATATATATATATATATACGACCACAATAGTGTGCTACAGTTTCTACAGATATATTCTTGTCATATTTAAACAGCGTTTTACTAACAACTGTATGAATGAAACATTGACCGTGCCGCTCCAACAGTATGTGTTCCGCATCTGTAATTATATGTGCTTGTCATTAGGCTGTTTGACGTCAACGTAAGTACACATTGAACTTCTACAAACTCCTTTTTGTCTGGATTTGGTCAACATAAATATTCTCTGTGTGATAACACATTTTGTTTACAAGACCAGTGTCTGGCAACATTATTTATATTAATATGTAAAGCAATCGACACAACAACAATGGTCTTACTACGTCGTAAGATTGGTCACAATCTGGGCGTAGGTAGACTATTTATGTAATAGATACTAAAATAAACATCGGCTGGAAGTGGCAGCTTTATTTACTACTCTTACAAATGTACTTCGGTCTTTAGATCATTATGGACATCTCCGGGTGGTTTTGCATACTGGCGAGCTGAAACTAATCATTAACGTCATTAATACGTTCGTTTTAGTAGAAGAACCACTACTTTCCTTAAAAATTCACATTTTATTTCTCGTCATTTTCTTATTTACGATAGTAAAACTTTCTTTGTTAAACTGTGTTTAATTGACAAAAAGTTTTTTAAAGCAAAAATGGCCTGTCAAATGTGTTGCCATATATAGTAACACACGTGTTAAGTACTACTCTTACAATTGTACTTCATGTTTTAAGGACCAATACGGCTGTTAGTATATTTAAAAATAGAAGATAAAAATGCATGCAAGAAAATCAAATACTACATGTAGTACATTGTACATGTACTTGCAACCTCATCAAGGACTGATTCTAGGTGACCGCGACCACAACACCAGACCGTGGAAAGTTATTCGGAAATTATTTCGAACACTTTTCTATGAAAAGACAGAAATATCAATATAAATGGAAGAGAGTCTCATACATCTTGATAAACAATTAAACATCATGTCGCGCAACCACACGTTGCTTCAAAACTCGTACACATTTGGTCATATCAGACGAAAAACCTAAACATGGATTTGACTTAAATAATTTACAATATCAAATGTCGTTTAAGCACGGAATATAACCTCAACATATAATATTTTGCAACCCGAAACGGTAGGAATCGTCTATAACACTTAAGTTATTTTTAATTCCTAAAATCCAGACATATGTTTTGATAATATGTCGTGAAATTGCACGTATAATTTCAAACATATTCATCTTCGCATTAAGCAGTTGCTCATTAAGCAAACGCGTCAATAATAGAACATTGCGTCGATCACTAAGCAAGCTCGAGAAATTCTATTTATTAGACACAAACGTATGATCCCATTTCGTATAATTTTAATGACTTCCTTGGCCAGCCTTAAATACAAAATCTTATTTTAATGATCACATGTTACAGCATACCTAAGCCATTATAATGCCGACAATTACAGTCGATCACAATCTGAATTATGCTTGTGAATCTTAAAAGACCTATATTCAGAATGTAGATGTGTGAATTACGGGTTAAATACCATTAAGAGAATTGACAACGATACATAAAGTTTGAGCTTGTGAATTCCAAAGCATCTGTTTCTACTTACACTGATAGAAATTTCATCTAGAAACATATTTAGAAAAAAATGCCTAGGTCTTTGACCCAAATTTAATTAAAAAAGTGCGTGACATTTCAAAGAAAGTTAATGCCCCTTCGTTGTTACACGAAATGTTACTGTCAGCCATAATAAGATGTGTCAAAAACTTATAGACCCGTTAGCTGTTTTCATCGTTTCATGATACTAAAAACATCACCCACAATTTTATATTCGATAACAGTTGAAAACGCAATCTTAATGTTTGTTAAATTGTTAAATAATCAAAGACCCATAAAGCTCAACAGGCAAGATAATAGTACAATGTGGTTTAAAAAACCGATGTGATAATCTTATAAAATTAAGGAGTACCATTTGTTTGTGATCCCAAAATCAATTAAATCTATAAACGTTTTTAGATTGACGCATACGAGTTTGAATACATTTAATTAAAAACGTGAGTGTAATATCAAGGCAACTTGTGCGACTTCGTTTGCAATAACTTGGCTGTTTTCAACGCTTGACTAAATGTGGTAACGCTCAATGTATAACAAATAACCAAAGGGTGAAATTATGTGTAAAGTCGTGGACTTTAAAAATAAAGTTAAAAATAACGGGTATGATATGTTAGACATTATCACAGTCCTGACAAGAAATAACGCATTAAAGAAGACTTCAAAGATGCACAGCACACGAACAAAATATTTGATCTAAAAAAAGTAAATTATCGAGCTCCAAGAAGGAATATAACTTTGGGTGTAAACGCATTTACTGACAACTGCTTTTCTTGATTCAGAGGTTCTGGTGAATGTCCTTAGAAGGTTAAAGTCAGGAACAACTTCACGTGCAACAACATTATCAAATAGGCAAATTAATATGTAAAAGGAAAATCACCATGAAGCAAAGCTTGCATTAGGGAAACAGCAGCTTCGGTTGGATTAAAACGTTTTATCAATGCTATCAATGATTATGTAAAATGCCACGCCAATGACGCCCCTATCGCATGAATAGATCTCTTTTATTTAAATGTAAACAAATACAATCCATGATTCCAGAGGACCAGCCGATCTTAATTATAACATTTAGGCTAGCTAAATACATTATGTTCTATGATGAAATAACCAATTTGTTTAGTAACGCCTAAACTTCCTATCAAAGCTCATAACGATTAAACTGCATGCAATGTGAGATGTATGAATTGCTGACTGCCTAAACACAAATATCACGCATGTTAGCAGTAACTGGAGACTGCCCTCTTTAAGGTATGGACGAATGGCCATAAAATCATATCATGCTCAAATCACCATACACACACGTGACATATTTTGATGCGTGTCTGGTGTCCATTGGTTGTAACAAAGCAGCAGTATTTTTTCTTTCTTTAATTTTTATCGGTTATAAAAAATTTGACGTTATCATTAGTACAAGTTGGACTTCTACAAAAATTTGTCTGGATTTTGTCCAGAGAAACATTGTAGTGTTATAAGTCAAATATATAGAATGATATCTACAAAAACAATGTCTGACGAGGTAAGTTATGTAAAATGATCGACACAACAAAATCAGCCTCGATAAGTCATAATAATGGTCGGGTTTCGGATGTGACGATTAAAGCTATAATTTGTTAGAACCTGAATTGACAAGATACATAAATTTGAAATTTTTCATTCGTGAAACTGTTTTGGTCTATAGTTAAGACACTGCGTACACAACTTTTTAAGCCACGTTACTGAACTATATACTTGTTTTACTGTCTTGAAAATACAATCCGGTGTTAATGTAGTGGTGTACATTAGGAAACCATTCTAATAATGAACGGTGTTACAAAAAAGACATATCATATTTCAATTCCTCGCCGCTGAGAGCCAGGGTCGAACATGATAGCTTTGAGCAGTGCAATTACGGTATAAGGCGAAATATTGTCCTCACTCACTCTATCGAACACCAGCGTTTGTTTATCACCAATCAGATTAATTGCTTTTCATGCAATGAACTTAATCGTATTGATTTTTGCCGTAACCTTTATAATTTAAAGCACACACACACACACACTTGGAGAAAACAATTAGAGAAAAAAAGATGTGTCTATAGAGTAATGGACACACATCGAAGCACATAAGTAGCTTGCCCAATGGGCATTAGGAAACCATTATGTTTAGACTTTTCATTTAATGTACAGTTATACATGTTTACATTTAACAACTTGAAACAGTATTATCTCTAAGTGTAATCCTTAAAACATATTACTTTCTTTTTTTCATAAACACACTTTAAAGTCCAGATTCAGAAGAAGGTATCTCTAAAATTTGCATTATTTTATAATGATATAAACGAACGATGACCTTAATTTGTACAACTTTAGTTTCACATACTTTGCACCTACATGTATATTTATAAACATTGAGTCCAACGATTCAAGTGGTTGTTAGAGCTTAGTGTAAACTATGCTTTTAAGGTAATTAAACGTACAACTTGCAGACAGCTGCCAATTTCGCACACTCTCAACAATACTTGTATTTCTGTAATTATGTTCTGGAGTGCTGAGTTAAACTCTTATAGACTGAAAGTGGTTGTTTTGTTGACGAAATATATACATTTAATAAACATTAAAGAGTGACGTGCTTACTGGCTCCTGATGAGCGCGTAAGGGAACTAAATGAATATAACGTAACGTTTGTATGTTTGATTCAAATACATTTTCAGTGCTAAAATGGCTTCTTTAGTCCACACGCGAGTGTTTCAGCGCATGGGTCAGAAGCGAGAAGCGAGGAACACCTGAGCAAAGTTAATGTTTTGCCCAATATTTATCAACGAGAAAAAATTTGCTGCCACCCGTGCTCTCTGACCCTTAGATTTAAAGTCCGGAACTCTACTTACTGAGCAAACTGCAGCAAATGCAGGTAAAGTAACACGTCGCCGCGTTTTGTTAACATACGTAAATTTGAAAATGATGCTTGTATGTGTTAACTGTCAAAGTTAAAAACAGTTAAAAGGTTGCGATTTGTCTTTCGTAAGCGCATTGAAAACTATCCTGAGAAAAAGAAGAGTAGATCTAATTCGAAAGAAAAGCTTGCATACGAAAATACCAGCCTTGTTATGAAGCTGTTAAAATATGGTTCTGGTAGCTGCTACACAATCAACGCTTTTAGAGCATGGGCGAAATTCAACAACTAGAGAAATACATTTTGTATATAGATGCATTGATCACATAGAGCACGAAAATTACAACTACATAGTAGACTTATTATTACTATGAACATAATGAAAGTACCGGCGAAAACACGCCGTTTTTGGCAATTACTTTCTTCTCCATATTGGTAACCACGAATTTCTTGCTGAGTCCTGGTGACAGAATCAAGGACACGCCGCTGAGTCAATACATTACCATTGATTTGTTGTTGTGGAGAATCGGTGAACATGAGGAAGAGACATGGCAATGTCATTTGATAGTTTTGACAATACCGAGTAAGCTAATTGCTATACACTGAATCATATTTATTAATTCTACTCAATATGTCCAAAGGCTGAAACGAGCGGAAAATTTAGAAATCTATTGTCGATAGGGCAACAATATCGAGCCCACCGAATGAAAACTCTGGATGTTTCCCGGACAAATATATAGTTTACCTATCTTGAACTTGTAGAGAAGGTGAGAAGCAATATTTTATTCTGATAGAAAACATATCAAACACATTAAACAAAAATGATATAAATAGAGTGCATCTACACCAAAATCGTTAACATTGTATTATGCTTCCTTTCATCAGTTTTATATAGAAACTGAGCTCAAAAATTAAACACGATTGATTAATTGTTGCATGTTTTTGCAACACGCTTTGAATATGTAATTTATTAGAAAAATATATATACATGTAGATGCCAGGTAGTTTAGAGCACTTCTAATTATCTTTCTTAATTGTGTTTGATCGTGTTCCTCCTTCGTTCCTGTTGCTAGGAAGTTTTCGCAGTTTAAATTAATAAATACGATTATTGTAAAGCAAAAATTATTCAAATGCAGAAGATCCTATGGCCATGGAAAACACTACAAATAAACACAGTTACACCACGGCCGTCCACTGCAGGTTTGCTACGCTACACTTCCTCCATTGTTATATGCCATTCGCATAAATGAGTCAATTTAGGATCAAACTAATATTTCTATAGACACAATGTCAAGATACATAATCTTTAATCCTATTTTGACCATAATTTATGGGCATAATATTTTCCTTTAAGTAATAGCTTTGTAATGGACTTCGCACAATTGTATTTGTACCAAAATAGAAAGCAAGATTTTCTTCATTATTATGTGACATATATTATGCTTTTACTTTTGAAGCATAGAAAGTTATTTTTAATGCAAGTAACCTTTATTTGTTTAAATTAAATTAATGAGAAATAATGGTACGCCTTATAACTTCCCTTTAATATAAATAGAATAAAAATCAATATTGTGTATAAAATCAAGAAAGCAAACACTGCGAAAAGCGGTGTGGTGGAACGTCTCTAAATGGCATATAAAAAGTTTTTTAAAACTTCTACATAACTGCAAATCCGTGAATCCATTACACTACTATTACCTTAACAACGCAATATGCGTATAAAGCGTGACCTCAATTCCCGGAATTCGTTTGCGCATATTCAAGTCACTGGGCCACAGTGTAATGATGTGTTAACTTGCTGCCTGAACTGTATTTACCAACAAAACACAGTGTCATTTTCTTTCATTTATTATCATAACCGTCGTTTTATGATGGTAAAACATTTCATATGGCATGATCTGTTAGGTAAACATATGACCTTTTAAATAACAAGTTGCTCGGATAAACATTCTATAAACCTGCAACAATTAATCACAAAACGCATATACCACCTTAACGCGTGTAAATTATGTTCATTTGAAGTATATTTTATTAATAGCTTAATTGTTCTTTCTTTTTTACATGTAGTCGTTACCCTATAATGAATGAAACAAGTGAACACAGTCGCTTATAATCTCAAATACTGATTCAAAGATACTAATGTATGCAGGAAATAAAAGCTTTATCAAGAAGTGTATAGATAATAGTATTTATAAAACTGTGACTAAACAAATTAAACCATTAAACGTCTGGTGTCTAGTGCTTGTGTGGTGGTTGTAAATCGTTGTGTAGTTATAATGTTTGGTCCTCTGGGATTAAAGATTACATGTTTTAATGGAAACATACGTACATGTAGAGTTCCACTTATGCTGAAGGGGTGTGGCATTTTGCATACAACTGATGAACAGTTTCATAAACAAAGATGCTGCTATATTCCCTTACAAGCTATAACTCCGGAGAACTTAATATTTTGTTTGTTTTAAGTTACCTTTACAATATCAAACACTAAATTCAAAACTTGTATTTTTGTTTCCTTGATCGCCCTTGACTTTATTTGGTAGCAAACCAATTTCCATAAAATTACCTTTTAAGCGAACCTTACAGTATGGAAATTTGAATCAAATAATAATGTCTCATTTTCTAAGTGAACTCGAAATTTTTTTAAGTGAACCTACGTTGGTTAATCGTTAGATGAATACAGACAAAACCAACAAATAAATATCCAATCAATTACCTAATTGCAGAAAACACCAATTACGGGACATCGTTTCCTGCCTTTAGTTCTTGGACGTCACCTTTAACTACTAAAGAAATACATTATTAATGACGTTGAATAACTACAAAAATCCACAGAAGCAACTTAAATGCCACAATGTTTACAAATATAATAGCTTTCTATTTATTTTGAAAGCCATCAGAGCACAGTTTGGGCATAAAAATGGAAATAATCATCATTGTTTTGAAGAAAACTCGGACATTTTTCAATACACCTTTTAATAAGAGGGGAAAACATTTTCTTGTCGTGGGACAGAAAAAGGGATTACCTCAGTTGTCATGCATTTGTTCATCTTTTTAATTATGTTGTTGTAATATTTTAAAGAGTTAGAGATTCAACATATTTGACTGAGACGTATGTCTTATATATATTTCTAGATAAGTTCTTAAAATTATGTCCTCTAGTCATACATTTCATTAACTTGTTAGAAGGGAATTATAAGACTTTAATCCAATAAAGTTTACATTTATATTGCTTGTGATATGACAAAAACTTATATTGGATTTAAATTTGTCAAGAATGTACAAAAAATGGTATCTTGGCCAAGATATTTGTCACTTGTGGTTCACGACTCTGACAGGTTCCTATAATTGGACAAAACTAAAGTATCATATCATGTGCTGGTAAACCGTTAATTTGAATTAAAACTAGGTCAACGTGTCAAGCACAACACAGAGAAAGACTGCTACGCTCGAGAACTTACACATGTGTTTCGATATCAGACCAATAGCATACATACATTGGCTGATTGCTACCCAGCTCCAATATTTTTTATAAATATAAGTTCGACATTAAACATCTCCAAATATATTACTTTTAAATTCAATTTGCCTTTCTTCCCAAAGCTCAACAATCTATGATACAAGAGGGATGATGCTCTTGGCATTGTCTAAACTCATAAACAAAATTAGTAAATGAGTTATCGGTATATAAACAAAACTATTTGTGTCTGTTCGATTTCATAAGTGATTTATCCCCCCGCTCGTTGGCAAAGGTTGAACCACTAGGCCACCGTGTCTATCACTAAGTGAGGCCGTGCTATTCTCATCATGAGACGCCGATGGTGTAAACCTTTTCCTTATTTTAATAACTTCCTATCCCAGACTTAAATGGAATTTTCTATTTTAATGGTTTCAAAAATCTTGTTATCCATACCCAGTTTGTTTGCGATAGTTAGAGTCAATGAAGATTTGTAATATGCTAGCGGAATTTGTCTTTTTAATAAACACATTTTAGTTTTGAACAAAAACACGGCTCATTAAAAGTATTTTGGCGAAATTTACAAAACGAGTCAGATATTGCGAATTCAAAAGCGGCAATTGCCAATGAATCCCAAGAGAAATGTTATCTAGAAATATAAACAATAAAATCACGCATAGGCCGTTGACATATTTCTTTAAAAGCAGAGTGAGTGTATTTTCAAATAAAGGTTTCTAGTTTATGTGTAAACGGGAGAGAATGTTGTCAGTCCTGTAGGCTCTATTGCGCATTTAATTGCAATTAACCAAGAAAGTGTGTCAATAGTTACTATGATGTGATCCACATTTTAGACGCCAGTTTTTTTTATAAATAATATAGATTGCAGTACAGTATTAATGCTACCATTGCAGGAGACTGTAAAGATTCATGGTACATTACCAGAGAATTAAAGTTTTTACAACAATATTCAGAAACATCTTCAACAGGACCAAACATCTTAACAGTCGTAAACAAAACTATTATTCAGTGTATGCATATTACATGCAACATGCAACCTGTCGTCTAGATGCAGAGATTGTGAATAATGAACGTTACAAGTAAATATCGAACGAATTTCATAATTCATTTAAAAAATCATTAGCATCAACAAATATATTCAAGGGATCGTATTTTTTGTATTTTCAATTTAACCCTTTCGTCAATGTTATAATTGTACACCTTAATCAATGTTTAAAAAGCATTTTACACCTGAAGTACCAATTTGTTAGTTCAAATTTATCCCAAACAATTGTCTATATATAATACAGAGCTCGGTTACTTGCTACGTTTAAACAATAGAGAAAGCAAAAATGGCCGCTATATGTTTAGCATCTTTAATAATTTTTCATTTATTACGACACAAATCCGCATGCAAACATTTGATTACGTTTAGTCACATCATCGACGCACCTAAAAGCCTTATTATTTTAGTATAGTCTGGTTTTGTATTGTTGTTGTTGTTGTTGATGATGTTTTTACGTTGTTAACAACAGAATATAAAAGGGAATACCATAGCGGTTAATAAATTTACTTACAACTAGTAAACAAAGCCTACCATAATTGAGCCAGCAGTAGAAATGATAGTCCGTAAATATAATCTTATACCCAGAACACTACAGAAGTTAAAGTGTGCGGTCATGTATTAAAACACGCCATTGGATCTCCCATTTTGTTGAATGATGACTAACTCAAATTGTGCTTAAATAAACCGTACACATATTATATGATTCTATGTTAGTCTGTTATGCCAACATTTGGCACACTAATACATTCATATTAGGGCAAATATTATACAATGTAGATATGATTCTCGCATGTGCGATATCGGAATATGGACCTTTCTGTGATCCAGGTTTCCGAACTTCAGTATTGTTGTAATTAATCCGATAAGAAGGTTAAGTCCTAAGGAAACATAGCTTGCATAGGGAAATAGCAGCCTCAGTTTAATTGAAGCTGTTCATCAATTGTAATGTAGTGCCACACCACTATCTACCGCTCCATAGCGCGTGAGCAAA
>Ga0224511_10002661_pt1 | contig 12217 bp, 8 predicted proteins | sample SF_May12_sed_USG_2_FD_169988 | JGI IMG/M metagenome (GOLD analysis project Ga0224511, IMG submission 169988) | Sediment microbial communities from San Francisco Bay, California, United States - SF_May12_sed_USGS_8_1 | ecosystem: Environmental > Aquatic > Marine > Sediment | place: USA... | reverse complement strand
TACACCAGTTTTTATTCCTCAAACATATCATACAACTTCAGTGACTTATATAAATCTATGTCGACAACTGCCATAATACACTCATAGTTGATATGATTAGGTCTAAAAGAAACGTGATTATTTTGTAGTGAAGGAGCTTTGGTCAGAAACATCATAAGCTGGGCTATAAAAATCATTTATCTTAAATCTTCTATATTATATACCTCCCTATACTAAACATGAACTATTGCAAAAATGCTTTGATTTTATAGACCGATATATCTACTCGAGCCTTAACGAAAATAAATTGTATTTTTACCGAACATCAGTTGAGTAAAAAGAGGATATGTTTTTCATTAATAAACTACACATTGATTAATTAATACAATGCTTGCCAAACGGAAAAGCATTGTGTTTGGCAAAAAGTTTAGTCAGATATTCAGTAAAAGCAAACAACACCTATATCAACATTTATCATATATAACGATACCTATCACATTTTATCTAGAACTGTGTCTGTTCACATATCTCTTCCAAATACACGTATAACGACATACATTGGTATTCTTCTGTTGCTGAAGTGTGATTGACAACGGTCTTTGTTTTGGTCCTTCATGCATCGTTCTTAGAATGTTAATGTAGAGTCAGTGTACATGGAAATTTGGGAGAAATGTCATGATTATTACAAGCAACCAAGGAGTTTTACACATGAAGAGATGCGCACTGTATTGAATAAATATTTTAAAATAAATTAAAAATATATTCAAAGAAAAAAATGTTGCAATCAATGTAGATAGGGTCTAGTTTAGGGGCACCATGACAAGATGGCCCGTACAAAAACAAATACTTAGAACGGCACGTCAAACGCAAAACAACCAGACGTTACAGACACATAAACTTGCGCTTTATTTACAAAGCATATGTGATTTAAGTATATTAAAATCCTCAGATACTTGGCATCAATTTAAAAGTTGTATTTTTCTTAAACACAATTCCAGCGTTAAACATGTAAATCACAACGCCAAGTTACTGACGATTGCAAGTTGTTCAATGTATTTTAAGTGAATCGTTTTAGGTTCTTTAGCAAGATTTACTTTTTTATTTTTGGACAACCCATTTCTCGTGACAAGATAGAATCATGCAAAAATGCCCGTGAAAAACAACAAAAAACTACTATATTTCTAGACACGTGACAATTACTTTTTATAACGTCTTTTTGTAACATTGTATCATGAAACAATTTATAATACGTGCGCGATATATCGTATTCTAGCAACGATAGTGTGCATACAAAAATAAATTTATTGTATTGTCCGGATCTTTGTCCCAAATACGGGGAAAATGGTGCACCATTTACGCATCAAGTATTAATAGACCACCAATTGAGTTATGTCTGCAAAAATTCCCACTGAAGATTTATAGTGCCATATGGTATAACCATTATTTCGAAAACATTTACACGTCGTCAATACGTTCTACCTATTGCTGTATTTGGTGATACATTATTGATCGATTTCTTTACAGCCATTGGTTGCCTATTTAATGGAACGAGGTCTTCGTGAATGTTTGCAAGCAAAAGTTTGTATGATTCGCTGAAAGATTTTATACATGAATATTAAGGTCGTTATGAATAGGTTGTGCTTGTTCCATGTTTTTCCTTATTGTCAAAGTCACATAAACATTAAAATATAATTCGTAAAGTGACAAAAACCTAAAACTATCAAATACCTTATCATTTTCTATCCATAGTAAGAGTGTAAGGTGTTATCTATGTAACTGTTTTTATAAAGATAAACTCCACACCATTACTAAATAGTTCCTTTTAGTACTTATTTACTTGAGTCGACAAAGACATCGTGTTTCTATTTATTACACTGTTGCTGTGAAATCATCTCGCTTGCACACATCGCAAAATGTACAATGTTTTTCTAAGTGAAAATGATATTTCAATGTCAGACGTGTAATCGTGTAATAATGATGTACGACAGCACTTGGACTGCATTCGACAAATCTGTATTGGGCAATTGGTGCGATTTTGTATGAAACAGTGACGTATTCGGATAAGGTAACATTGTGTTGATAAAGATGCATATAAAATACTAATAATGAAAAAGGTCTACACTGTTGCATTATAAATCAAAATACATGATTTTTTATTTCAGAAACGTTTATCGCCTGCGTATATGTTCCTTTCCGGGTGGAAATACAATGATATAAAAAGTTGGCAATGCCAATATTATTATTATCATCATCATCATCATCAGCATCATCATCATCATCATCATCATCATCATCATCATCATCATCATCATCATCATCATCATCATCATCATCATTATCATCATCATCATTATTGTGTATATAAATTCAAATTCGTTCCTCCTTTTCTTACAGATAATATGCTACTAAATCACTTCTGACCGGATAGCCCTAAGCGCCCTGCCTTACAATTGTGTAACCCTAATATAACCTTAATGTCCACTTTAAAGTGTTTCGGCGCAGTGGATCAGCCGTCGTCTCGTTACTTTTTATGTTCCTTGCATCTTTATACTGTTAAAAAACAATTAGTTAATTTAGATTACAAATGGCATTTGAACATTTTTAAAATAAGTGCTTTTACTCTACACCCTCGCACGCAACACCTTTAAGTTATAAGTTATTTTTTCTCTAAAATTAACTGGAACTGACGGATACGTAGATGTCTATAGGAAACGTTCTAAAGAAGAACAACAATATATTCATTTTTGTCATTTCTGGTTTACGTTAGACGATGTTGGAGACATTTCAAATTGAATTTTTCGTCGACCAAAATTGGTTTCAAATTGTCAAGGTACAAAATATCTAAATAAATGAAGACAAATACTATACACAGAGATAAGCCGTCAGTCTGGCTCATTGTGACGCATGAGGGGTAATTGACATTTAGAAATATCTCCGTATAATACGATGTTTGTTGATATTTTCTGGTCATCTGGGATCATTGATTGTATATATTTTGTTTCAGTTAGTATGCGCTAGGAGGCGTCGTTGGTGTGACATTTCATTATCATCGAAAAACAGCTTCAAAAAATCCGAAGCTGTAATTTTTCCATGCAAGCTATTCTTCCTATGCATCCTTAGGACTTTCCTTTTTCTCACGTTAATTAATAGTTTAAATTGAAGAGATGTTCAAAGAAAGAATGTTGTACACACTGAAGACATGCCAAGTTTAAGGGCACCGTACACAACACACACAAAAAACACAGAACAACACAAAAACACCACTTTGTGTGTTTTTCGGATTTTTCATTTTTATTTTATTTATATATTTTTAATGATTTCTTCAAGAAATATTGAGTTGCCGCCTTGGTAAGGTCAATGACTATATTTGGGGGTTTAACCAGTTTTAACTATAGCAATATAAATGGAGGAGATGTTCAAAGAAAAAATGTTGTAAACAATGTGGACAAGTCAAGTTTATGCATTTACTCTTTCCAACCAGCCCATTAGAAGCTAATAAAGAACGATAGCAAAGTGAAAAGAAGTAAAATTAAAAAGAAAGGGGTAACAAAAAAGAATTCTAAGTACAAAGGTCTTCTGTATGTTAAAATCATCACAGGTCTGTGACAGAAAGGCCAAGGCTTGAAAAAAATGGTAAAGTTATTATTAAAATCATAGCATCATTCCCTTCCCTCCTTATTAGGTTTCGAGAAGGAATCTCATTATACCGCAAAATAGTAACAGTCATGCAACTCTAGATAAAGAAACCATATAAAAAGAATAAACTATTAATGACTGCTTACGCTGCCTATGAACCTATAAACCTATGAAGAAACGATAATAGTAGGAATTTCAAATGACTAAGCAACTAGGATATATTTGCCTTTCTTTAAAAAAAGTTTAAAGTGTACAAAACGAACACAATCCATATAACCTGGTTAGCGGTTTAGATTTTTCTACTTTTGTCTCGCCGACTGTATGATAAATTAATTGTGGTTTAATCCCTTTGAGAAGTGATGCTGATCTACTTACATTTGCTAATGAAAATTTCTACGCTTAGAAAATGGGAGTTAAAATAAGAAATATATTGCGCGTGCTTATCGGTAGTAACGAACAACTTATATTATTGCGAAATGAAACGACGCCATGAGGTCTTTAACCGGAGATGAACAATGAAAGAAACTAGAAATTAATGAACCTTTCCTAGATTACTTGACGTTTATAGCGGGCCGTTGTCCGTGTAATATCAAACAGAAAGTGGCTAAAAGTGTATGGTTTCCACTTTTGAACATGTATCACACATACTTTTAATTATAAAATACCACATTGAAGGCGATTACATTATTGATTTTATAGAAACTCATTTTAGGATTTCTTATATGGAGTCGTTTTTTGCCGACAAGAATTTTTGCTGTTTTTTTGGCATCTCATAAATCAATATATCAATATTCTCATGTGTATTTTATTCCCGCTTACAATTGCGATCATCTATTTTTAGTCCGCTACCGGTGTTCACACCGGAGGGGACTATAGGTTTCCGTCTGTCCGTCCTTCCGTCCGTCCGTCCGTCAGTCCGTCAGTCCGTCAGTCCGCTAAAAATATGGATCCTTTGATAACTTAAAAAACTATTTAAGCTAGGCGCATGAAACTTGGTACGTGAATAGGTAGCAATGTGTACAATACGCACGCGCAAATTTGGGTCGCTACCTTATTTGAAATTTGATTTTACAACTATTTCACAGAAATGATCACCATATTTAGTCGTCGTGTTCCGAACAACATTTGGGTCGATACCTTGAAAGTCGAGGTCGGAGCATGACCTTGCAGCAAAATCGTGTCCGGCCCATAACTTTGTTATTTAAAGTTGGAGTTTAAACCAATTTTACAGAAATGATCACCATATTGGGATGACATGTAGCACGCAAAATTTGGGTACCTATCTTGAGGGTCAAGGTCACACCAGGAAATACATTATGTATACATAATGTATGCATTTTGCTCTGTACAACAACTTTCGCTATCTTCTTATTTCGTGACAAAATAACATTTAATGTTGATAACGTTGATAAAAACTCTTTACTAGAAAAGTAACAAAAGTGTGAAAAATGCAAAAAAAAATGAAAAAAGCATTTGTCACCAACATTAAAATGAACTGGCATTTATAACCGTAATTTGTCTTGAGACTTTAAGAAGCCCGCCCTGAATTATTTGCAAAAGTGTCGCTGAATACATTGAGCCAATTCCAGTTGCAAACAATTTGAAAATGTGTCTGAAACTATTCGAGTGCGCATTAACAATGTCAGCAAATGTTAAACAAATGGGTAATTTAACCCTCTGATCATCTCACATAAAGCAGCTATATACCATATACATGTACCCAATAATGTATGCAGGACCATGATAGTGTCAAACCTTCTCATTTCCCGTAAATAAAAGTTAAATCTCACCACGGCCGCTAGACAGGTTTAACATTAAGGTACCCAATAATTAACTTAAGGCACAATTTTCTCAAACGAAGCCAATATGGAATCTAAGAGAACATTCCGAGTTGAAGCAAAATTAACAATATGCTAATAGTGTCATATGCATAATTGAATTTTTCAAGATGACTTTTGAACCCAGTGCAATTTTAGAAATGACCCAAATACGAGTACACATCGTATTAATCTCCAAAACGCACAAGATCTATTCATATGTACGTCAAAGCCTTACACATCAGATGGCATTTAAACCATCTTGACAATCTTAGACCTGCCGACAGCTCATGCCAATGTTCTGCAACACATAGAATAATACCAGAATCGCCCAGACGCTGGACGACATTGTTACTTTTTCGTTTTTATGAATCCATAGGACAGCGCCCGAATGGTACATTCCTGTGAATTCGAGAAGAATCCATTTTTACATCGACGTTCGAACGTAAATACTGCAAATAAACATAAGACATGACTCAACACACCGGCAATATTTGCCATATGGCTAATACTGCAAAGATGTACTAAGAGGAAGTGAGTGCATGAGCGTAACCAGAAAACCTTTAAAGATTCGATTTAAACGGTTGTTTTTAATCAATACAGAAAATCCAGGTCTATTTATTATTACAATACTTATAGTATACTTATTTTTTTAACTAAATCGTTTACTAAATGGAACCTTCTGTATTAAAGTAAATTGTTGCAAATTACAAATGTTCTTCGTTTGGCGGTTAATTGTCTCAGCTTATGCTTCAATAGGCGAAAGGCATAATTAGAGTTAAAGGCCAATTCAACACATTATTTAATAAACCCTTACGGATGGAAGTCGGATAAGTAATCCTGAATTAAACCCATGTACTATTACAGGTTCCACTGACACCGCAATTAATTAATGTCAGTGTGTTCTATTTTACCAGTACATATACATGTAACATGAACTTTTAATACTTAACGTGTGCAATACTGAGTGTAAGATTTCCAGTTTGACATTTATTTTATTAAATTCATATCTTCAATAAATGGAGTATGTGTTTAAGATGTGTTGTTTTGTGATCTAGAAAGAACACACTTTCGTGATATCTGATGTATGTCCTCCAGTTATTGGCATTCTTATCAATTATACATGTACAGTTTTAATATGCCAAGCTCGCTTTTTTCATCACACAAGTACCCGTTTGTAATTACTTTAAAATCTAATTAATATCGTTTAGGTAGCTTATAGCCGTTGAAAAGAAATTACAAATTTTGAAACAGATTTTAGGTTATGATCTTCAACAACCACGAAAACAGCCTAATCTCAGACAGTGATAAGAATATAACAATGTATAGTACAAATAAATAAATATTACAAAGCAACAGTTTAGGCATGCAGGATCTGTAACCATGACGTAACCATAAATATTTTCAAAAATTATTAATATATCAACAAACACTGATTTCAACAATTTGTATTTCTGCATTGATATTATTTTTATTTTTCGAATGTATGTGTCGCCATGATTGTATATGAAATAAATCAGAAAACCAAACCGCATAGGAGAAGAAAATGCGACACCGGGATCTGATGCTCTTCCTAGCGATTTGTGAACAGAATCGTTTGTGATCTGTAATAGGAGTTGAGTTGAACAAAACTATCGGCTACTGAGACGTACGTTATCATTATTCTATCTTCTAGTAAGGAACTCAAAACAAAACAACCTACAACCCACGTCAGACAATGAATGAATCCTGGGGACCAGACAACTACTACTTTACTGTGATTTCACACGATGCGATTTCACACAAGCACTAGACGTATTTCAAAACCCAAAAACGTAGACTGATAATAATTGTTAACAGCTTTTACAGAAATGCAATGTCACCTTCTTACTGCTCATTCAATGCGAAGAAAGCAATCTACACAGTCCATGTTAAAGCACGTCTAAGGAGTGCTAAACAGGCTGACGGACATACAACATGCAATACAGACAAATTGATTCCTTTATGGTATATAAGAATGTTATGCAGAACAAACCATTGCTATGTAAATCATTACATGAAATATATATTTTCTAAAACTACCAAAATCAATAGTGGCGATGTCCAACCGGATTTAAGTAACTATATACATGTACTTAAGCTATTACTGACTAATCAAGCTACTGGTATACTAATTACATCATGTTTTAACATTGAAAAATATGTTGTTGTTTATTTCATTCTTGTATTATTTTGTGTAGTTTTACACCAATACCTATTATTTATGATTCTAAATATATAGAAAACAATAGTGGTATATAAATGTGTGTATACATGTAGAAAAGTGCGTAGAGTTTACCTTTGTCTTTTTGTAGGAAAATGAAGCATATTTAGCTCTTGCGTTCTGATAATGCAGTCATGAAAACATGACGCGTTGATGCCAAGCTCAAATCTCGAATGCCAATGCCCAACAATGGCTTAATGTTGACACTGGCCAGCTGGCCTCTGTACTATTGTGTTCAGATTCTCCATTTCTGCCTTTTATAGTATCCTGTCAATCAAGATGGTTTTAGATCTAACAAGAGACAACGCAGATGAAACAAGAACTTTGTCAGTAAAATGGACCAATGTCCCAGATTACGACTTTGACACAGGATATCGTTCAACGTGTACAAAGCGCAGTAACTCAAATATTTAAAAACAAACTTGCACACTGTACTTCTTCTCCATTAAATTGCTCTAGCTATAAGATTCAAAGTGTTACTCGTAAACGAGTGGGCATAACTTCAGGACAGAAATAAAGTTAAAAAGGGCGATAACCCCAAATTTATGAAAGCAAATGCAAAATCTCCTCGTAAGAAGTTTAAAGTTAATGTCTGATTTAACTTTTGGATGAAGTTATGCACTAGACGAAATGGGGACGGACTGGCGGACGGACTTCGATTTCATTACTGTATGCTCCCCGTCTGAGACTTACCAATAAGGTTTTAACAACCTCATCACGTTTCTTAACGATGGTTCAAATTTTATCACTAACGTACACATATAATGTTTTATTAGTTGGGTTCAATAGCAAAATTTAGGACAACGTTAGAGATGGTTATTAAAGAATAATAAAACCTTGGAAACCAAGTGTGATAAATGCAAAGTTACTAGTGTAGCTTAAAGGAATAATTGTAGAGAGACAACGCAAGAAAAAAATCACATCATTTGAAATGTCGTACGGAACATGAGACATAATCTTTCAGTAACTGATTTATTGTTACCGAAGTAATATCAAGCAACCTAACCAACATGGCGAGGAGAAACAAAGTAATATAAATTGAAGAGATGTTCAAAGAAAGAATGTTGTAAACATGTAGATATGTCAAGTTTAAGGAGCAAACATAGTTTAATTGCTTGATGATCGTTTTCTCTGAAATAGTTAACATATCATTTGCAATCCGTTAGTTGTAAGACACAAATTTCTAAATATTTTTTGCTATCTGCGAAACTGCAAATAAAGTATATTGTATTCAATTCAGCTATATTTATCTAACTACTAGCATGTCTTGGGAAAAGCATTGCGGCGCATTTGATCTACAACCTTTACTGTCGATCTTGAGATTATTTAGACCTAATAAGCTCTCCCGCATGTGGGTGATACCTATATATGGGTTTTAGGTGGTTCGGTTATAGTTGTTCCAAACTAACACTCGCTTAACTTTGGGTGAGGTATACAACTCATCTTTGGAATTGCAAAACGCAGGATTTGAGCCCATTCTTTCATTAGTGTTTGTTTTAGGTTTACTTTTTTCTGTTCATGGATAATTCAAGCGCTGACCCGTCTCTAGCATATGTCCATACGTGCACCGTTGGATCCATGGATCCAACAGACCCGTACTGACGCTCTAAACCATCTCTTTCAAAGTACACTGTGACAGCTCGATTGCAGGGCGGCCCTGCGTTAGTGTCCAAAAGCTCAAATTACTGACATTCAGCACTAGCATAGGATCAAATAAAATCGAATAACCGTCAAAACGCCGATTTGTAAAATGGAGACGTCCATTAACCCACCATTCTAGACCCCGCCTTAAACCCGAACTGACAACTTAACAAACCCGTCGTATGTCTAAATAAAACAGTCCCGGCATTTCTCCTTTTCATTCGCCTAATACGTCTCTTGTCATTATTTGAGTAAATACTAAACGTTGATGCATCTGAACCGTACAGACAGGCGTCAGACTAACAGAACGGTTTGGTGATTAGCGCAAAATACAGTGGCCCTTAAATATCCTTGACTGTTGAGGGTTATATAATTATAGACGACGTGTATTTTTTCAGTTTGATTTCCTACAATATCAATCAATGTGATATGATATCTGTAATGGGAATTTCTAATTATTGCAGAAGCATTTTGGTATACATATTCGTACATCATTTGACATTTACTGAATATTAATAAAAATTATACAACTCCAGTGACGTATATAAATCTACGTCGACAACTGCCATAATACATGCATATTTGATATGATTATACCTAGAGGAATCGTGATTAGTTTGTGGTGGAGAGGCTTTGGTCGGGAACACCATCAGCCGAGCTGTAAAATTCATTTATCATATACCATCCGTATTATATTCTTCAATCTATATGTCATATACACAAATTGAACCATAGCAAAATTCCACTTATACACGTATTACAGAAACATGGTATTTCTGTACCGATCAGCATTTTAGAGGAAAGAGGGTGGGTTTGAAAACTAGTTAAATTAATATCTCACACATTGATTAAAAAAAATAAAATATCAACCTGCACGTTGAACTAACAATCTGATTTGCTAATAAGTTATGTTGTTCGGGTTAATATTAACGCATGAAGAAAACAACAATAACACCTATATAAACATTATTATCAAAACACCCATCACCGTTGTTAAAGTTTGATAGACAACGGTCGTTGTCTCCGTCTTTGATGCATCGTTCTGAGATTGTTAATGTACATAGTCAGTGTACATGAATATATAGAAACATTTTTTTTTCAAAATTTGATCTTACCCCCACATTTTTTTTCCATTGGATGTAAAACAATTTGTGAAAAGTTTAAACAGTAATGTTTAATATTTAGAGGTAGCTCAATGCACTTGTTTAAAACATTGATATGAAGAGCGCATGTTCTGTTCGTTTTATATTTGCACGGTGTAAATCACCACTCTAGAATCTAGATCATGTAAGTTGACAGCCATGCATTGTCATGTTTCATTGCCTTCGTCTATTTTTTAATTCTGTAATATTTGTGTACTTCGTTGAAGTTGAAATGCACGTAAAACCACCATAATGATGTTAAAGGTATTGCCTTCATCGCACTGAGACACTGCAGACAGCATTTATAAGGAGCACTCAAGTGTCTTCAAAAGACCTTAGTTTCAGAACATAAAGGCTCTTTTTATGTGCATAGACATATTAGGGTTTATTATTGGATTTTAATTATATTGTTTCGAGACAAAGAAAATGTACATTGTGACACTTGAGAGATGTCAATTAAAAATAGTAACATTAGAAAACCCAATCGAGACAACGACCAACTTAGTAGTATAGATTAAAAGAATAACTGTAGCCAGACAAAGAACAGGGAAGAAACATTTAATGCCGTCAAGAATATGAGACTTGCGTGGGTCGTGTTGTTCAAAGTGTTTGTTTTTTGTACAGGCTAGTTTGTCATGTTGCCCTTAAACGTGACTCTACATACATTTTTGCAACATGTCTTTTTTCAATTTATACTAAACATAACGTTACTTATACACTGTTACCGTAGCATTATTCAAATGACTAGTATTTTAGTATGAATTACCATGTCAAACATCCAATTGTCTTACCCTCAAGTGTATACCTATTTTATTGGGGATAATAAACATTATATGGAAAATAGTTATGTTAAAAAATATGTAAAAAAATCCATCTATATTTGACAATATCTGTATAGAAATGTCCAATTATCGAAGACCATGTCGAGGGTTTGGTGCAAAAGTATTTTACTAACTCATTTTATATAGAAATTTACAATAGTTTAGCACCAATCCATCAATGTGAGTTACACCAATTCGTACAGCATTTGCTATTTTCTCAAAACATATTACAAAAGTTACTAAAGTGACGTATATAAACCTACCTAGACAACTGCCATAATACATGCATATTTGATACGATTAAGACCAGAATATACGTTATTAGTTTGTAGCGGAGCGGCTTTAGTCGGGAACTTCATAAGTCGATATGTAGAATTCATTTATCTTATACGTACCGTGTTATATACTTTCATATACATAACATGAACCATCGCAAAAGTCCACTCACATTAAAGACCAACGAAATTATTCGGGGCTTATAAAAAAGTTTTTCTTTACAGACCAGCGTTTTGAAATTAAGATGGTGGGTTTGAAACCTGTTTAAATAACAACTTACACATTGAATATTAATTAAAATATCATCCTGTAAAGCCAAACAAAATGCCTGATTTGCCAATAGGTTATGTCGTGAGGGTCAGTATTACCACAAAACGAAAAAACATTAACGCCGTTATGAACATTCGTATCAAGGCATCACCGAAATTATAATATGAAACTGTGCCTGTTCTTATATCTCTTCTTAATATACGTATGACGTAGTACCGGTACATCCATTGGTTTCTCTCATCTCTGAATTGTGATTGACAACGGTATTTGCCTTTGTCTTTCATTCAACAGTCTAAGAATGTATAAGAATGATTTTGTACAAAGTCTGTGTACATGAAAATTAGCGAGAAATGTAGTAGTTATCACAAGCAATCGAGACATGATAAAAGAAAT
>Ga0224511_10002660_pt1 | contig 12219 bp, 10 predicted proteins | sample SF_May12_sed_USG_2_FD_169988 | JGI IMG/M metagenome (GOLD analysis project Ga0224511, IMG submission 169988) | Sediment microbial communities from San Francisco Bay, California, United States - SF_May12_sed_USGS_8_1 | ecosystem: Environmental > Aquatic > Marine > Sediment | place: USA... | reverse complement strand
AAGATGAATCTGAGTGAAGAAGTGGACCTTGAAGACTATGTGGCCAGGCCGGACAAGATCTCAGGAGCTGATATCAACGCCATCTGCCAGGAGGTGAGTCTGGTTTTGACAAAACGGACAATGAAAATCAAGTTAAAACCTTTTTGTAGGGATAATTATTAGTTCATAAAATGACATCTGATTTCATTATTTGATTAAATCATTGATGACTTTAATAGATTGTAGAATAGCATTTGACATGGTCAAAGTTATTAAGAGTGAGTGGCAAAATAGATGCAGTTATTCACAAAGAGTTGTATTTATGTGACCCGACATGTGACTTTTGGTCCAAATGCTCAAATGACGATACTTAGTAAAATGACGTCAAAATAATGCATCAAGTTATAATGGTTTTTAAGAGGATTTTCACAGGCCTACAAAAAGTGTAAAAAGCTTTTCAGTGACAAAATTATTTACAAGTTATATAAATATATAATATCATTGCATTATCTCATTAAATTAACCCCAAATGTATCGATAAAAATGCATCGCCCTTATATTTGCCATGTACACTGCTTATGAAGCTCCATCCATTTACTTCAAGGTAGACATGAATAATACGAATAGATTTGTTCTGTATGTTAAACTGTAATCTTCAATCATAGCCCTTTCAAATGATACCGAATACTCAATATCGCTTAAAAAGTCAATTAGACCCAAAATATCAGACTCATACACATATGCTTCAACAAGTATGCAAGCTTTTTTTACTTGTATTTAATTTAAGAATACATGGAAACAAATATTTGCATAATTAATATTCAAACCACTGATCATGATATTACAGGCTGGTATGCAGGCAGTGCGAGAAAACAGATACATCGTTTTGGCCAAGGACTTTGAGAAGGGCTACAAGAATAACATCAAGAAGGACGAAACTGAGCACGAGTTCTACAAGTAATCAACATGGAAACACAGGACATTTTTTGTGCATGATTATACCACAGTTGTGCTGACGTTGACTTAATAATATTTACTGGGTAAGCCCCATTTTACCCTTACAATAGTAAGATGTGCTGGAGCTATGCTTCAAACTATACATGTAGATGTCGACCACATGACTCAGACTGCATTTTGAACTAAATGTTGTAGTACCTTATAACTAATAAAGTTTTGCAATTTAACAACATATTTGAGTTTGTTTCTTAAAGGTATTTGTAATTCTGTAATTCTACTGCATAGTGATTAGACTGAGTGGGCATCGAGACAAATTAGTTACAAGTCGACATGACCGTTTTTCTAGACATTTTTTAGACAAAAACCAACACCTAAAATCAATACCAGTCACTGATCTTAAGTACACCAAGGGTGATTTTAAAACCTTTGAGTTTCATTGCAACCAATTTTGTACCAAAATGTATTTACCAGAAAAATTCACTCTGTTCAATTAAAGACAAAATATAAACTTAGTTATAAGTTTATTTAGAAAAAGAATTAAATAAATATAATAACATTTAATATCACAGAAGTACATGTATAACAACAAAAATAACAATTAAAATTAATGCTCTTGATGGTCCTTTATAATTGCTCACCTGAGGTACCAAAAGCTTCAAACAGAATTTAACTGGTTGAGGAATCGCCTGGAATAGGAAGTGGATGGTATGCATAGATTTTGACATATTCAGTGCACAATTATAATAAAAAATGAACCTAGCTAGTTTTGACCCACGATCATAATTTCTACAAGCTTTCAGTCCAAGTTAAAATTAGGCCATAGGCAAATTAGGATAAAATATGCCTGAATCGGTGACATGGAAAAAAAAAGTCAATAAGTTGAAATGTTTGTTAAGAGATACCCATGTTTCATGTATGCACTCCCTCACACTTCAAACACATCACTTGCATTGTTAGACATGCATTTCCTTTGAGCAAAAAGGAATAGAAAAGCCTTTTGTGTTACTCTGGATTAACAGTTAAGCCTGCTTTAACTTGCAATGCCAGTTTAGCTGGTAAAAGAATTTCAGTTTTAAGAACATAATTAAAACTTTCAATTAACTGTTTGGAATTCGGAGATTGGCAAAAAAAGATGCCATGACTTGCAAATGAATTGCTTATTCAGCATAATTATATCAACTGCCTTGGCACCCTTGAAGTTCATATACACCATGTAGAATTAAAGAAATTGGAGGCAGAAGTTTTGAATCTCTTCCCGTTTTTCTAAAATTACAGGGATGACATGGGTGCCTGCTTGGACTTCATTTTTACAAGAACTGTTGTGTTTATTCACATAGGATGTCGTATGTTTTTAAAAACAAATTTTCTACAAGTTTGTCATAAGCTGATTATAGACAGTACATGATACTACACACCTCTCCACAACAATATCCTATCATGAGTACTTCAGGCTTTAGTAAACTACACATCATTCCAAACATGTGGTGTGCATCAATATCAAGTTTTGAGTACTTGGAATATTTTTACAAAATACAAAAATGTAATCCAAAATAGGAACACCCCCTCATATAGTTTATCTAATAGTTTATAGAATACATATTTAGCAAAATAACAACACACTTAATATAAATAGCCATAATGAATTGCACTAAAAATGGTTTGAAAACAATGGTTTATCAAAACAAGGTAAAAGTAACATAATTTTGATTAATGCCATATCACAAAAATGGATTTAAAGGGGCTAACATCAGATTTTGCCATCTTTAAACCAGTGTTAAATCATTACTAGTTTATATAAGAAATATAATAATAATAAAAAAATATGATATTTTTAAAAATAATGTGAAAAGAACATTTCAAAAATGCTCCTACTAAGAATTTTTTATGTTTATAATTTTATACAACTAATTTACAAAAAATAACTGCTTCATGTAAATGTACGCAACTACATAGTCCAATTCACCAACTCATTTCAAGCTTACCAAGTGCCAGGTGTGACTTGACAAAAACTGACTGATGTGGTATTGGTACAATTTTGTCTCACAATATCAAATGACATGATGTATACTTGAACAACTGTTGTTTTTTGTCATCCATTTAGAATCATCTATGAGATAAAGAGCATCTACCAGTGGTGGGTTATTTGAAATATCTGTAAAGAAGTCATTTACCCACTCTTACTGAGCAGCCAAACAAACAAAGACTCATAAAAGAGAACATGCACCGCTCTTTTTGCTTGTCTTCTGTTTAGTATCACCGTCTTTGTTTGCATTGTTTGAACTCTTATTGTCCTTCAAATCATCATGTAAATCACCTGATTGCGTATTGGAGGTAGTCTCAGCTTTTGTTCCATTTTGTGATTCATGAGATTCACCTGTCTTCGCCTTCAGCATTTTGTCAGCTTGTTTCTCATAGGAGACATCTGACATGCCATTTTTCTCTTCCTCTTTTGCCTTTTCCACTGACACAGTTACTGTTTCTGGTTCCCTATCATTCCCGTCCGTCACAAGGTCCTCTGTGCCATGTTGGACAGCAGCCTTTGGTTTGCTGGGGTTGTTCTGACCAGTTGTGTTCTGTGTCGTGTCTTTTCTGTGGTGCTCCTTCAGGTTTACAATCAGCGGGCCGTGCTCCTCGATAGCACTGTAATGTACAATATCAACATAAATAATTTTTGATGGTTCATTAATTCAGTTTGAAGATTAGCATCCTATTACATTGTACATACATAATAATGAGGTTTATGCTGATATAGGTATTTAAGTCTTTACTTACTCAAGATTGCAGTAATATGACAACACAATTAAAAATCTTAACCTGATTTCTATGAAACAATGCTCTACAGCTGATTTTTGCCAAAATAAAAGAAAATTATTATAAAACAAAAATTACTTTGGGTTTTCGAGATACTCCACAACATCATACACTGCCTTGGTTATTGCAAAATATTCTCGATAATGTGTCGTGAATGTGTGTGAATGTCCCATCCTGGAGACTTTGGAGAATACAACCTTCTTCTCGTGTTTCTTCCCATCAAAGCACTGATGATCAAACTTTTCCCATACAGGATCAGACAGAACCAAATCGTATTTCAACACCCTGGGAAAGAATGGCCTTCCACGGAGAGGCCCAGTTTTGATTAGGTACAGAATGTCCGTTTTACTGGAACGCTGCCGATTCAAAGCCAGATGAAGTTCCTGCATGTGACCTTCACTTTGCAAGAACTGCTGGGAAATGAAGAGAACGATGTAGCGTGCAGTGTCAAGCGCGGAGAGTCTTGCCTGGTCGACCACAGTCATAAGACTCATGTTCAGACCAGGGTAAAGGTTGTCTATAAGATGACAGAATGTTCCCACAAGACCTGTGGAATCGTTGTTGTACACGATTGCTATGTCCATAGAATCTCGTGCCTGCAGTAGAGAATATATCATTGTTAGCTGAAACTCTTATTACACTTTTCTGAAAAAAAAAAACAATGTGACATAATCACTTGCAGTTTAGGATTGACATTCAATTATAAATCGTTAAAATGTTTCATATAAGTTTTTTTAAACACAAAACATCAATCAAAGTGTACAATGAAATTGTCTAACAGAAATATGTCTTTATTGAAAATACTGGTAGTAAGGAACTATTTATGTGTTTAAAAAAAAAATTTGTCAATAAAATAAACTTCTGAAATCAAGTTTTTTCTTTGTAAACATCAACCTTATCTGGGTCGGGCATTCCAGTGTACTCTATCTTCACTTTTGGGACCAGTTTCTGGCTTTCCTTGTCCACTTTGTATTTTTCATCCACCTTCGTCCCACGCCATGCAGACAGCTCATCGTAGATGTCTATCACAGTCTGAAATAAAGAAAAAAGAAAGTCATAGACATAGTTATTCTTTATAAAAATTGATAAGACAGGACATACTTACATGTATTCCTGATTGCCTTGTACATTGTTTTTAAATGTTGTAACATTCATAGAGACCATAACCTGTTCCAAAATAAGCTGGAATCATATGTAATTATAAAATGGCAAACGACAATTTGATGAATACCGTAACCATAAAAAATATGAACATCAGACCATTGTTAATGCATAGCAGCTCCTGTAGTAAACACCTAAACCTGCACATGTTTACCTCATCGTCTGGGACTGCCTCCATGACCGTATCATCATGAAGCCAGGTGGTTAGCTCCGTGGCCAGTGTGGTGGCGAGGCTCTTGAAATCGTCTGATGGCGTCACGGTGCGGACATCAAGACCCCCCGACAGGTGAGCGGGAAGCTCCGTCACACCCTCGATCAGCACCACCACCAGCTTCATGCCCTTGTCCTGCACACGGGCAGAGATATCAGTCTAGGTAGCAATAATCAGAGTAGCTATTATAAGACATACAATAAATTTATACTACTTCATTAAAACATTTACAAGGCTGTGTTGTTGTTAGGTGGAGCACAAAATAATACCATAAGTCTGTAAAACCACACAGTATTGTATCAGGTCATTTATTGAACATTGATGTGATAATAATAAAAGGTTTGTAGAGCGGCAAGGATCTGGGCAGCAAGAACAATAGAAACAAAGATCAGGGGCCATATTTAAAGCAAGAGTGAAAAACTAAGAAAAGTGAAATTTCCTTATGTTCCCCTAGTGTTTGTTTTTTCAATTACGAGTATTTGAAAACACTTTACGTAGACTTCTACAGAATTGGACCGGGCAACCAACCCTTATCTTAAAAATTTGTAATGTTCTCTGGTTTTGTTGAATTCAGTGCCAAAATGTTCCGTCAACGTCAGTTTTCCCCTACGGTGCATTATGAATATGGCCCGAGAGCCCTTACCTTACAAAGGTGCCTGGCGAACGCGAGGTTGAACTCTTCATTGCACACGGTAGAGGTGAGGTAGGAGGGGGACACGAGAGCCACCATACTGCGACACTCTCCCACACTCTGGTACAACATCTGCTGCCAGTTGATGCCTGCAATAGTAAACTCCATGGGTGATAACTAGTAATTTGTAGTAAAAATTGTACTTCTACTACATTTCTTTTATTAAATTAAAATAGGTCAAATTGCATTGTTTTCTAGGTAAAAATAGCAGAAATAAGTACCTTAACAAGAGTGCACATTGGTATGCAATTATATAAAATGACCCTAAAAATCAACAAATTAAAGCAAAATGAAATATTTAATGATCTACAGACATGAAGAGCTACTGTCACCCATACCTGTAGTTAAAGCACTGCGGTCATAGAACACCTTTGTGTTGGCGTCAACCTGCTTTAAAGTCTCCAGCATCTCTTCAGCCTGTTGTGGATTCCTGTGAGAGTAAGAGATAAACACATCAAACTGTGCTTTCTCGGCTTTCTGTTGCTTCGCTTGAAGAAAATCTGTCTTCGCTTCATCTGTATTGGCCGGATGGTCATCAAGAGATGTCAGTACAATACCGCAAGCCTGCTTGATCTTGCCATCTGCAGTGTCACCTTCCTTGCGAATTCTGTAGCAAAAAGAAATATAAAAGCTATGACAGATCATGAAACAATGGGGAAAGCAATTGTTTCAGGGAAGTCATAAGGATGTTTTGTCATAAGTCATGCCATAACTTATCCAAGGATGAATTTCATTTGAAAAGGTGCAAATTAATAAAAAGATGCGAATTAACAGGTCTAATGTGTACTACAAAAGAGTTATGCATTGGCAATTCTTGACAAGGGGCACAAATTTCTGTCCCTTACTACAAGAAAGCACAGTTTGAGGGCAGAACTTTTACAATCTCAGATTATTTAAAGATTGACTGCTGGTCCCAAACATTGAGATTTTTTTCGCGTGTGCACTGTATTTGCATGAAATAATTGATCAGTCAGCCCCAGCACCGACCTGCAGTCGATCCACTGCACGAGGCCCATGTAGCTGGGCAAGGACTTGATGGTGTCGAGGTAGAAGGGAGCCAGGACGTCGGTGGAGGTGAGCTGGTTACAGCACATGGCCATGTTGTACTCCTCCAGGCACTCACTGCTCTCCATAAACGCCGGGGTCAACACCGCCACCACCCTGGTACACCAGACACCAATGTCAACCTGCTCAATTGTGGTTTCAAGAGCACGGTGTACATGTATGACATAATTCAAACACTAGCCAAAATGCATGTACATTGTAAAAAAGATTATTGCCTGCATAAGCATATCAATTTATTCTTTCACTAGCCTAGAATTAGTTTTAGAAGTTAGTACTTATGTTTATGTCTCACATTTATAAAGTCAGCCAGACGGGGCCAAGGGAGGTATGGGTGAATGGAAAATGATGTTTGGCACCCTGTGGCTGAGATTTGAAACAATGTTACTCTGTTGGAAAACCAAATGTAAACCCTACCTGAGGCAGAAACCCCAGCTCTCTATGCTTTACTGCAATATTTTATTTCTTGTAAATGTATTTGTTAGACATTTAATGATAGAAGGTTAGTTTGATGACAGAAGGATGGATTATCTTAAAAAAATTAACTTACTTTTTGCAGGCCACCATTTTACTGAAGATTTCATCCTGCCAAACTTTATCTTCCTTAAAATGCTCATTAATGCCAAACAACTTGATGTCTGGCTTTGACTTCTTAAACTGATTACATATTTTGTCCACGAATGCCTTATCTGTTGGGTTAAATGCCAAAAAAATGTCATATTCCTTCTTCAAGATTCTGTTCTGAAAGGCCAAAAAATAATGCGTAAACAAAACACTAAATAAGTATGTTAAGCTAGTCAGTGGTTCAACAAAAGTGCTTACAGATACAAAATGTAGCAATAACAATATTTTTAAGTAACATGCATCATTGACTGTACATATCATGATACAATCATGTACAAGATTTAAACAAAAATAAGTTCAATGCTCATTTTTAACATCTCCAAGAACTATTATCAGTGTACATTGTGTACCGGGTAAGTACAATTATTTATTCCTATAAATGTAACATAACTAATTTGAATGAAATGGCAAAATATAAACACTGACCTTCATTTTTTGGTTCTTCTTTATGTACTTCTGTTTGAGTTTGTCAAATGTTTTATTGATATCATCAGAGAAGTTTCCATAGATGACAATCTTGAGTTTCTTCATCGGGAGGCCTGCTAGGATCCATGATGCTCCGGCTTCAATCATGGCCCCAAGGACCACTGCTTGGTCTTGTCTCTGAGGAAGAAGAGTTTGAAACAGAAAACAGACATGTAATGCTGAAAATAACGATAAACAAGAATTTACTTTACTTGAATTGTATACGGGAACATTATTAGTGTCTTCAGTGGAAGTACTGTTCGAAGAGATTATTCTCCCACTTCAATCATAGACTCTAGAATTTTGCAACCTTGGCCACTGAACATTTTTATTTTTATTTAGATGTTTCCTTAAAAATTCATGACACTTCACTTCAAATAGCAACCAAAGAACAAAGCTTGGGTATGTTTATGTATGAATTTGAAACAAATAACAAGTGAACAAACTAAAATTAATAAGGAAATCAGAATCTAAAACAAGCCACTGTACAACAGTACCTGATGTCCAGTGGCCAGCAGTGGAGTGATGACTGTGTGCTCGGCATTGTTGAAAACGGGCACAAAGATTCGGAACATCTCCGCTATCTGTGCTGGCACGCTCATATTGGTGCCTGACCTGCGACTGATAATAAAATAAATGGCTTAAAAGCACTGAGTTGTAAATCAAGATTTGTATATTTAAACATGTAAGAAAGCGAAACAGTCATTCATACAGCCTGCAGAGAACATCAAACTAGCAATACTGCTATAACGATTTTTAACTATCATAGATACCTTTCGAAACAGAGCACCTTGTCGAAGGGGCAGTCTGGTCTGTTGAGGGGCTTGGACAGCCAGCAACAGAAGTGTGTGCGTAGATCCATCTCCTTCTCCTCGGACAGCTTCATCACATTCACATTCAGGTTCTTCTTCAAGGCACCAAGCACAGTGCCCGACATGGGCGAATAATCACCTACAACAGTGACTTATAAGTCAGAAATAAATGGATGATAGTAACACCAAAATTGATAAGTAAAATGCTGGTCCCAAACATTATGAATTGCTGGTGATATCATGTACTATCAACAGCAAGTGATTCAGTGTCTAGATATTATATACATATTTTGTGTAAATCCATCAACACAGTTAGGACAAACTGTAAAACAATGTAGACAAATATTGAAATCTTACCTGAGAATGCTGACACCATAATAATGTCTACCCTCTCTTCTTGGGACAGTTTCGTGATGTCACCAAACAGCATTTCAATGGTGTACAGGCCCTTCTGGGTCCACAGTTCTATCACATGGTCCGGATTTAAACGCAGGCTGGCCATGACTTCTGGCTGAATACGTCAAAAACCCAAATGAGTTCCAATGAGAAGGCCATGACCAGTCGTCTGGTGAGACTGGTGAAGTCTTGTATGTTCAAGGTCTGTTACACACTCTTTCATACTGTCTGTCACACACAATGGGGGAGAGGGGGGGGGGCTACTAAAACCTGTGATCTGTTGCCACTGGTCTCCTCCACTGTGACCACGAAAGATCTTATTGCAATCACTGAAATTATCTGTGTCATGCCTCTATACTTTTCATCTAAATGTGAATAATTTATACAGTAGTATAAAGCTACAGTTATAATGCTATGTATTTCAGTTTTATATAATGTTATATATGATATTATACAGCAATACTTCTGTGTAAAATGTAATACTTTTGTAATATTACTATTATATTTTAATTTATGTATTATTTATTCATAAATTAAATAGTTATAACATATTGTATTTAAAAAATATTATAATTATTGTTAAATAACACAAGTACTGTTTAATTTTACTACCAAACAATATAACTTATACACTCAAACAAAATTCCCACACCCCCGTTTTTAATTTGACACTGTAGGGTTAAAAGATCATGTAAAGTTATGAAATTTCACTACAATGTACTTTTACAAAGAGTCTTTAAAATGCTTCTTGAAATTTTGAAATTTAGAAAGCTTCGGCGACATTATGACATCACATGTGATTTTAACATTACGCCCCTATGCTAGTCATCTTTTTTTTTTAATGTATGAAAAATTGGTTGTAAATGATTAAAAATATTAAGATTAATGTAAAAAAAAATAAAAAAATTAACTAATGGCAGAATCTTAGACTTAATCTTAATCTTAATGGCAGAAGGTCTTTATAATGCGCAATTAATGTTTATTAATGATGCAAAATAAGCTAATTTTAGCATGGGTTGCTTAAATTTTTCATCTTACATATAACATAGATGATTACAAACAATCAAACAAATACTTTTTCCGGACAAAATCTAATTTCGAGAAGTGTTTGTTTTGCATTGATGACGTCATTAACAATGACCTCATCACTATTGGTACACTATTGATACAGAACTCAACCAATACGTATTGATACAGTCATTATGCTGTACCCACAGCCGCAAAACAATGACTATTCCGGAACCAAAACTATTTGTTATTATATTACGTAAGCAAAAGACTTAAGCATATTGAGTTTGATCTTAATTATGTTGAACTAATACTTGTGAATAAAACTATGGTACACACTACACAGGTATTCATTTCATTTTGCTTTAAATAGCACTAGTTTTTGTTGGATTCACTGTAAATTAGATAAACACATTGGCAAGGTCTGTATTGAATATGTATGGTATCAGCCGGCATCATCATGGGGATTTGGCTCAGTGGTAAAACACTTGACTGCCGACCCAGGGATTGCGAGTTCGATCCTTCACTCCAACTAAAAGTACTAAAAGGAGATATGTACTGGTTCTTCCCAGGAAAAATGCTCCCATGTATCAGTGCTTTACACTGGGCACGTACATTTGTAAAAGAACCTGGTTTGTCATGTGTGGTGGGCGCTCCAGTATCTTGCATTATGGGCCACTAATAGAAACTAATTATCAGTAACATCTAAAGCGGGACCCAGTATCCAATTGAGCCAATTGCTAAAACCCAGTCTTGGGTCCAACTACTGCAGATCTTGGGTTTGAGTAGCCACCCAGCAGACTCCTTATTAATGTTAAAAATGCATATATTATGACCACTTGGTAAAAGAAAAAGTGTTGAGTGCGCCACAATATTGTCAGATTCCAACATTGCAATGAAATGGGTTTTAATAACGATCTATGATTCGTTTAAAGTAGATTAATTAATAAAAACCAAACAAACATAAAAGTACTTACTAAACCACGCGTCAATAAATAAAAGGTAACTAGAACTATTAGTAAATTTATGTTGTTTACATTGTTGCTATCATGTTTTTCTTTTCAATAAAATGTTAGTTTGTACAAATTGCGCGAATTTTACGACACTCGTAACGTAAGCATTGATTATTTTGATTAAATATTTCTGTAAATAGATCTACATAATCATAATGACGAAAAAAAATATTAAAATGTACTTATAAAGTTAAATAAATCAACATGAATCATCTTTAAAATTTACGACATTAAATTAATAAATTTACGGCAGCAATTTGACAAATCCATTCAATCCTTGTCAAATTCTTGGACCAAGATTCTTTTTATTTGGAGCACAGATCGATTTCTATTTAACATATTGTTTACTTTAATGTAAGGGGATGATTCAGAGGTAAACTATTGCGTGTTTCAGAATTGATTTTGATGTGCTAAGCTGTTGAAATATTGAGTGTAAACAGGTTAAGTTTCACTTTCATTTGTTTACATATTTTATCTTTATGATATTTGTTTAAACAATGTTTTACCTTAGATTATTTGTTTTTCATACCGCCACAGACCAATATATCTATTTATAGACCCATAACAACACCATCGTCACTAAACGTTTAAACTCTTGACATTTCAATCTTGTCAGATAAAAGAGCCATAGAATTTGATGAGAGAAAATGCCGTTCGGTATCCGGTTCAAGCGGACACGTCGGTATGACATTTCCTCAAAAAATGCCTACCTTGTGGAAGTTCAGATGCTTGACAACTCCATCATGGCTTGTTCGTTAACATCTGAAAGCTCGGGTCATGAGTGTCTAGATGGAGTAGCACAGAAAATAGATCTGCAAGAGGTATAGTTCTGTGTTATTTAAAAAACATGTGTTTAAGTACATTGATTTGTTTTAAGAATTGTTTTAATGGTTTTTACATTGTTTCTATTAGTTTACATATAGATGGCTTATTCTTATGTTTTTTATGATTCTTTGTGGACAACACTTGTTCAAGTGTGAAGTTCTTTTTATTTTTTTAAATACTGCCAATGTGTTTTTTATATATGCT
>Ga0224511_10002659_pt1 | contig 12220 bp, 6 predicted proteins | sample SF_May12_sed_USG_2_FD_169988 | JGI IMG/M metagenome (GOLD analysis project Ga0224511, IMG submission 169988) | Sediment microbial communities from San Francisco Bay, California, United States - SF_May12_sed_USGS_8_1 | ecosystem: Environmental > Aquatic > Marine > Sediment | place: USA... | reverse complement strand
TTTAAAATGTTCATTTCAACATGTGTTGGATAGGAGCTTTACAGTGCAATTGAGGTTATCGTTTTATGTTATCTTATCTGAAATATTTCGCTTGGAAGAACATTGGATTCTTTCAGCAATGTTAGATTCCAGTAAAATCTACAAATCGTCCTTGTTCATGAACAACCCACCATTTTCCGTTTAAGTTTAAATGTTCATTAATAACCGACGTGTTTCACATTGTTTACAAAATCAAGTCATGAATAACATGAATTAATATGCTTCTATCTGTATTACCATTACACAATGGATAAATCATACGAGACATCATTATTATGCTTTCTACCATTCATCATTAAGCAGGCAAATACCATGAGCGAGTGTCGAACAGATGCTAACAATCAATCATAAGTGGATGATATAAAAAGCTTCAACCAGTTCCTCTTCTTTGTTTTATTACAACAAAGACATAGCTTAAGCAGTGTTAAAGGCAATTCTGGTATGGCTCCAAGTAGGACGATGTAGTGTACGTTGACATTCGTAATCCCGAGTCATTTCACAGGTAAATGTAACTAATCCATTTAAGAGTTTGGGATTGGAACCAAAAAGTTAATAACGCATAAAGGTTTAATCGTTTCTCTTTAAACATAAGAAATAATAATTAACTTAACAACTCAATATCTATCTCATTGTTACAGACATCAAGGATCTGACTACAGACTGCAGTTGTCAGAATCCAAGGCGGCGAGAGTTACACAAAAAATAGTTTCTTTATGGCTGTTGCGTCCTTGTTTACTCCGTGTTTTGTGATGTTCTGTGTGTTTTTGTACGGGCCATTTTGTCATGGTGCCCATAAACTTGACTTGTCCACATTGTTTACAACATTTTTTCTTTGAACATCTCCTCCATTTATATTATCTGTAAGAATTACCTAAGCCACGCATAGAAAAATCTTTATGAAACAATACACCAATTATTCGTTTATTTGTAAATCCACTGATGTATGTAACCAATTTTTAACATCTCACTCGTTTCATTGACCAGTTCAACTAACCAAAAAACAACTATTGATCCCAATATGCGTTATGCGAGAACGGTAAAAAGTTATAGTTTAAGCCAAATACATCAAATTTCATTACATGCTTTAGTATTCAGGTAGAAATGTTAATAACTGGAAAACTTCAACATTATGAACACGGACAAGTGTCTGAGGTCATGTCGGAGACAACAATAAACTGGACATCTTTAACACTAATTTATTTCAAACATAATTGTTTTAAAGTGAATCAACATAGTACTAGATCTAAAAACAAATTCGACAAATTCTCTTTCTGTGTGTCTAGTTTCAAATTTTATTTCTGCCTTGTGAAGATTCACAAATATGATACAAGTTCTGTTTATTTTAAACTTTGCTTTGAGGACTAACACTTTTATACATTTCTAAATGATATTGTGTCACAATTCATTGGGCCCTGTATGTATAGTGAGCGCCGTCAATTTTCTTTATACGCCCGCGATGAAATTAGTAAAACCACGGATCTAAAGCTGCATAGGGTCATGACATAAAGGCTATGTGAATAATTGATTCATTTGTTCAAACGCTTGCAGCCTTAATGATGTAAAATTCCGATATATTATTTAGAAGTCAACTGTTTCGCTGACCTTATCAGGTTTTTTTCTAATTATATTTTTAGTTTGAAAGCGAATACTAATAACTAACACTTCAAAGTAATGAATCAGTCCAAATATTTTGTCTGGGCATATCGGTGGAATAAATTGACATGTTTCCAACAACAATTGCAGTAAATTTGGTCGGATATCCATACACAAGAAAAAAAATGATGGTAAGCATCAAATCAAAGTGCCTCTTATATAATTATAGAGTGTTTAATACTTGTGCATAAAGTGAACATCAATAATACTGTTTGATCTAAACAAGGTGTTTCGGATAAACCGACCGTACTTAGAAAATGGCATAAGCTCTACAATCTTGTTGGTGGAATGAAGATTTTTCTTTTATTTAAGGCCCAACAGACATACGTTAATGGTAAAAGATAAGTAAAGACATCCCGACTTTACCTACTTTATATTCAAGTGGGTACCCGAAGCACGCGTTTAATCGTCAAGTCTTATGTTATTGAGATCACAAACTGTTAATGCATCTACATGAACTGACCAAATGATGCATTAGCAGCCCATGACGTCAGGTCATCTCACACAATGGCTGCAGTTACTATAGTAACTGTGTTTTCAGAAATCTGACAACCCAAATCCCACAGACTCCAGTTACATCATCATACATTGTGGTTGAGCTGTTAGGTTTTATAACGTAATTCAACAACGAAGAAAGAAACGTGTTACTGTAACATAGACATATATACGCTGACGCAACTAAACGCCAGAAAATTTGAAAGGTATATTCATTAAAGACACCAGAGCATGGTTTGGGCATTTACATGGGAACAAATCTAAACTATCCCTAAAAGTCTAAATAAATGCGTAATAGAGCATAAACAATACCATGTTCTAGTCTTGAAGAAAAAAAAATGTGCACAAACCAGGACATTTCCAATATACCATTCATTATGAGGGGAAATCATTTTCTTGTCCACGGACACAAAAAGGATTTACCTCATATTACATGCGTTTTTCATTTTTTTTAAATACGAAGTCAAATTGTTTTAGTGTCAGCACATTAACATAACATTTCTTTGCTAATACTCTTACCTAAATCATTTTTTAAGATAAGTACTTTTAAACCCAATTTTCTGTGCTCTAGCTCCTTTAAATGATTTATCTTTATCTGTTTTATGTATATTTTAGTAAAAATAAAACATTATAAATGATTTAAACTTACTTGTTTTCTGTCGTTTACATCACTCTAGGATAATATATTATCTATATCATAACCAGAGGCATTTTACAATATGACTTCCAGATGTCAGTCATTTGTTAATTTATAATATAAATTGAATAGATGTTCAAAGAAAGAATGTTGTAAACAATGCATACATGTCAAGGGTAATGGCACCATGAGAAAACGGCTCGTACAAAAACCAACGCACAGAACAACACAAAAGCACAAAAACACACAGAACACCAAGATGCAACAGACATATAGAAAAACATGGGAAGCGCAAGGTGTCATTGACTCGTGCAGTGAGGATCTTGTTTCTGAGGTAGTTTTGGGTATCTGTCAAAGGTACACGAGGGTAAAAAGATAGACACATTGATACTTATAGTAAATAAAAAATTCGTAACGTATATGCCATACCAATACTGTTTTAGTCTTTTGAGAATACTTCCCTGGATATAGGTAAGCCTAAGTACCTAAACAAGCTATGCTATTTGACAAAAAAAAACAAGTAAATAATGTGATACAACCTAATAGTTATCTAGACTGCTTCGCTAATACATCCATGTTTTAGTTAATATACCGCTGTTAAAGTTTTAGAGCTTTAGATATTTCAATTTCAAAGCACATATCTTTATTAAAGATCTCGCCAATGCATGCGTCTGTGTTCCCTAGCAACAATTTTACAGCTGGTTGTTATATGACACAAGGTGTCTTGGTGACCAAGCTTCACTTGAGAACACCATTTAGTCTAGATGCTTATCAAAAGCAGTAATAATGAGAAACAATTGACCGGTTAAACGTTTATTTCTGTATCCAATGATCTATGTAGCCTGTGTCACTCTAAAATATTTCATTGACAAGGGAAACATAGTCAACGGTGAACGATGCTCGCTAAAAACGTTTTCATTAATCTCAGTGAAAAGATAAGTGCTTAGAATGTAACGATTGCATAGAGAAAATAGCAGGTTCCGTTTTACTGAAGCTGTGTATCAATAGCAAAATTAGCAATAGCATTTCTCCTTTTGTTGATGAAAAATATCAAAACTTGCAAAATACACATCTTATCAGTTAATACATTAATGGTACCATAATAGATGGTTTAACATGTTTATACAGTCGGTAGTTTACAAACATCTGTTAAAACTCCACCTAATTATTACTTTGTTAAATTCTCATTTATTTTACTACACTAATTTCTAATTACAAGTGTCGTTTACTGTCTTAATTCCATAACAATTACATTTGGCATGAGTATTATTTTTCTTAGAATTTTAAATGCGTCGCCCGTAATAACGCAGGAAGTTCACAAATAAAATATTAAGCAATTAATTTCGCATTTGTCGGATATGCTATATAAAGCGAACACGTAAAAGTCAGTTGGTAAGAGATGTTGTCTTCTTACTACTGATGAACGGCTTCAATAAAACTGAGGCTGCTGTTTTCTCGTGCAGGCTATACTTCCTGAGGGCTTTCCCTTTCATCAGTTTAATTTTTTCTTATTGAAAAGATGTGCATTTGACTCTCTGCCTGGCCAGTAACTGCCACAAGCTTGTACTTTAAGTACTGGTATCACTTAGCTCGGCGGCGCCCCCAAATAAGTATTTAATATGACTGCTGTGATATATTCTTATTAGGGTTGTAACAGGCGTACAATCAGAACTGTAATTATAATTGCTGCAAGTTGCGAGATGTCACACTGCGTCTTGGTGATCTGAAACGTGTAGAACAACGATCAATTCTCAAAGTGGAGCATCACTTGATGCTTATGAAAGGCAATATGCATGACCAACAGTTGAAAAATTAGTCAATAATGCAGTAGAAATATATTAGAATAACATATAAGATGGAATAACATAATTTTATCGGCGGAATTGTCATCAAAATACCCCTTTGTAGTTGTATACTTTTTCTACCTTTCTTGCATTGCAATATATCCACACAGTAGTAAGCATAACTATATACATGTAGATCGTAAGCAAAATCAAAACTAAACTGATGAAAGGGAAAGCCCTCAGGAAGCATAGCCTGCACGAGAAAACAGCAGCCTCGGTTTTATTTAAGTTGTTCATTAGTAGTAATGAATGATGCCACACCACTGACGCCCCCTAGCGCATGAGCAGAACTCTTTTTTCAAATGTAAACAACATACATGTACACTCCATTCTCCCTGAGGACCAGAAAACTATGACTACATAATGATGTAGTACGGGGCGACTTTTTAAATATCAAAAACTAACACGTATGGTTTTTTTTACTACATATGAAAAAACTGCTAACATATTCTTAAAAACGATCTCGAGGGGGTATTATAAATGCAAAAACATGCTGCATCACTCAATACATTAAGAACTGTAGTCTTGAATATAAAACAAAATGCGCATTAATTATTTAAACAATATAATGTTTGTCAAGCAAAGGTGCATTTCATAGATAAAAGTTTTAAATCATAATTCACTTTAGGTTTTTATGTGTAATTGTATAACACTGATGTCTTCGAATCTTGCATTATTAAGCCTTGAGAAGGGGCATGCACGGACACTCTCTACTGGCGCCGCCTAGGTTGGCGAATGTTCCCAGGAGAAGTGTGAGCGACTGCCAGGCTGTGCCTGCGGTGATGTGGCCAACTCATGTTTCCGTAACGGCCGTCAAATCACTAGAAAGAAGAAGTGCTATAGACATGAACGCAAAATCTATCGCATGACATTTATGTATGAATAATTGAAATGGTTTTCCAAATAAGTACGATTTGAATTAATATAAAACTTAATCCCTCAGAAGTCACATTTCATCATTTGTATCACGCGATTTTGTTTGCCCAAAATAATAATAACTAACAATGTTTTAAGACAAGCAGTGTACTAGGCAAATCAGTGTCCTTGATTTTTTCTCTTCTTGTTTGCTATACATTTTGGCTCTAAACCTGCTTCACACATGCTTTTGCTTTAAAGGCATGTGTCGCCACATTATGTTCTTAAATAAAAATTTATGGTTGGTTTCGTAAACAGCACATCGAGACTTGAATGTTATACGAAACAAACGAGGATTAAAAGAAGTCGAAACTGGATTAAAAAAGTAATACCATCTGATATTTCAGAGATTCTGTAACCCGTGCCAACCCGTTCACGGTAGTTATATACACTTCCAACAACAACAAATACACTTTGGAATTCTAGCATTATAATAGGAGTAGAGCTATGACATTTCACTACCATGCATTTTTTATCGAGCCACTTCATACAAAAATTTTATAAGTTGTCGAATTGAATTTACTTAAGTGACTTCCGGGGGGGGGGCCGTTACGTACGATTTTGACGTTACTCTTCGTCATAATACATTGATATCAAAAGTATTCCAACTTTCGTTCTAAATAATAAACAGTAATGAAGATAATGTAAAACTCACAAACGATCATCTTAAACTTAGAAAATCTTAAAATTCGCGCATTTATAACCGTAAGCAATATCGTTTTGTTTTTTAAGTTAAATGTTTGCGCCAAAGGAAAATTATTGCTTAAGCCGGTGCATAAAATCCGAGAAGTAGCGAAAACATTAGAAATTCTCGATTTTATAGTAACTACAAATAACTGTGAGGCCTTTTTAATTGTTTGCATGTGCAGTGTCCTTTTTTAAAGAAACAACTGTGAATGAAGGGTTTTAAAAGTTCATTTAACCTATGTTTGAAAGGAATTAATCCTAGAAAAGGATAATTCATGACCAAACAAAGCTTGGATGGGGAAAATGCAGCCTTAATTTTATTAAAACTGTTCATAAACGGTAAGGAATAATGCCACACCAAGGACGCTCCTATCGCATGAGTGGAATTCTATTTTAAACTAGAATATATATAATTCGTGATCCTAGATGAACACAAATGCAATAATGTCTTTTTATTCTAAACGTTTATGATTTTTGCTATAATCCAAAAGACAACCCCAAACATTCCATTCAAAGCATAATGGGGAATTTAAATCGGCTCCCTCAGTTTTAGCACAAGATGTAGGACAGAATCTACTTATACATGCACCTGCATGATTCATATTATTGATTAAAGTGCATTGCACTTCATACAATCGTTTGATGTTATATTTGTTTGCAATCCGATTATTTTAACTAGCTATTTATACTCTTGGAGTTGCTTAGGTAACGGACTGGTGTAATGTCTACAATTTGCCAATTTTATGAATGAAGTGCGGTTTTCGTTGGTAGAATTAGAATAAGGTTATTAGCCGGGATTTGGGACTCATGTTGTGACACATTATATGTCTTTGGCGTCAGTATGTAACAGAAAACATTATTTCTCGAATAAATATTATGTTGATTCTATTGTGTTCTATACAGATATTTATATAAATGTATCTTCAGCATTCAACAAAATACAAACAATTTTACGAATGAATAAAAATGCTCTTTTCTATTGTGTTACATAAAAGTATTTTACTTTTAATGTTTTTTAACTTTATGATGCCATAACGCCCTCATAACATTAACCGAGAATTACATATGGCCGAAACGTTGTGTTCAATAAATTATTTTTAAGATTGACTTCTTTGATATACATTTATTTTTATTTTTGGGTTGTGTTTTATTTATAAGATTAAAATGATATTCTTCGAAAAGTACATTTTATCAGGACCCTGACACGCTCATTTCTAAAAGGCGCTCTCGGCTTTCGGTCTGTACCGACTTTTTGTGATCCTTGTGATGCTTAGCGAGGTAAATGACGTTCATGTAATATGTGCATCTTTTACGCTTTGTTGTAAAATGGTAGGTGGTTTTATGAATGTTAAGGTAAAATAAAAGGCTAAGATATTATGACTTTTGGTAAAACATCGATGAGTATGTCTTTGGTTCGAATAACTTAATAAAGCAGGGAAGACTTTAATTTTCCTTTGTCTATATTTATATAGATATACACTATCCTAAAAATATATTCGTTTTCTCGTACATATATCGTAACGCAGAAAATGACATAATGCGTGTTGAACCGTTGACACCAATTAGTCCTAAGTTGATACTATTTTTAAGTAAGCTTAAATCGTCCATTATATATTTAAATTGCAACAAAGTGCTAGCTTAAATACAAAGTTGGTATGTATCCAAGTATGACAGAGGTGAAGTAGTACAATTCGGTAGTGATTATTTTTCGAATTTCAATGTGCATAATCTAAATAAGGATATGGGCATTAAAGCAAACGGTTTATTACAAAAAACAAAAACAACATAACATTGTTTATGTTATTTTCTCATAGTCATTTTTTTCTATGATGTTATTTTCCTTTATTTAACCACGTTGTTTTTGCTAACGCGAGACGTTTTATTATTATTTCTGTTGTCTTTTCTTTCTCAATTGTTTTCCTTGTTTAAAGCATTTTAGTACACGCCGAAAACTGCTGTATAACGGAATGTATGTTCGATGGTAACACGAAGCGATTTTAGTAATTGTCATAGATATATCTGTAATGTGAAAAATAAATATGTCCAAAATTCTACGAGATGTTTTCTAAGCATTTAACGAGCATATTTCATCATATTATTCCTGCATAAAAACGTGTTAAACAATAGCATGTAGATCCCCACAGTTAACCACAACGATTGCAGAAAGACAGTAATGACAAACAAATAAACGCTAATCGACGTCTCTCTCGCGGTCGCTGGCTCCAGCACACAGCAAGTCTCTCCACCGTCGCGTGCTGTGTACGTGCATCGTGTGCAACAGGGGTCTATTAGAATCTAATAATTCCTAATAATTTTTGTTTTTCTATCGCGTTAATGTAATAGTTTCAAAATAACAATCGCTCATCTGCCGCCCTTAACAATTCGATTTACAATTAAAATGTTCGCACAGGATATACGTCAGTGCTTAAGCAGGAGCATAAAAACTAAAACAATCAAGATATCCTTGAAAAATCCTGATTTCACTGCAAACAATTGGCCATCTTTCATGTTTTTGCATGTGCAGCTTCGTAATTTTAACTGTCGAGACGAGGGATTTACCACGTTTCAGTAATGGTTTGAACATAAACGACATTGTTTAAGTCTCTGAGAGATGTACACGTATGGGAGCCATAAAGTCATAAACAATTCTTCCGTATAATTTAGTCCCTGGACAATGTTTCAAACCCTAAATACATCTGCAATATACATAGAACTTATTTTGTTTAATGTACAATCGAGGTAACCACTGAATGCAATTTTATTTGAAATATTTATGTTTGAAGATCATTGGTTTCGTTCAGCATAAACACACCACCATTTATCGTTTACGTTTAAAGATACATTAATATCCGACGTGTTTTACATTGTTTACACAGTCAAGCCCTAACATGAATGAATATGTTTTCCTAATCTGTAATACCATTTCATAATGGATACATCATACGAGACATCATTATTATGCTTTCTACCATTCATCATTAAGCAGGCACCATGAGCGAGTGTCGAACAGATGCTAACAATCAATCATAAGCGAATAATATGAAAAGCTTCAATCAGTTTCTCTTCTTTGTTTTATTACAACAAAGATCATACTTAGGCAGTGTTAAAGGCAATTATGGTTTGGATCCAAGTAGGAAGATGTAGTGTACGTTGACATTCGAAATCCCAAGTCATTTCGCACGTAAATATAACTGATCCAATTAAGGGTTTGGGATTGGAACAGTTAATAACACATAAAGGTTTAATAGTTTCTCTTTAAACATAAAACATCATATATATGCATTATTTGACTTAACAACTTAATAGCTATCACATAGTTATAGACATCAAAGATCTGGCTCTAGACTACAGTTGTCAGAATTCAAGGCGGCGCGGGTTATCTGAAACTATTACCCACGGCACGGATTGGCAAAATCTATATGAAACATTACACCAATCAAACGTTTATTTGTAAATTCATCGATGTATGTAATCAATTTTTAACATCTCGCTCGTTTCATTGACAAGGAAGATTACCCGTAAAACACACATCTCTTGATCCCAATATGCGTTATACGAGAACGGTAAAAGTGATAGTTTGAGCTAAATACATGTACACCAAATTTCATTATGCTCATGATTTAGTCTTCAGTTAGACATGTTTATAACTGGAAAATGTTTTTAACATATTGAACATATATTAGTGTCTGAGATCAATTTCGAAGACAACAATAAACTGGAACGCGTTCTTGTTCTTATAACACACGAGATAAAATTAAAACAACTACGGATCTAAAGCTAAATAGGGTAATGACATAAAAGCTGTATGAATATTTGATTCATTTGTTCAAACGTCCGCAGCTCTAATGATAAAAAATCCCAATACATTATTAAGTAGTCAACTTTACTTAACTGACCTTATCACGCATGTTGTCTAATTATAGCTATGGTTGCAAGCGGATACCAAATAACTAGTACTTCAAAGTAATGGATTAGGCCAAATATGTTGCTTAGGCATATCGGTGGAATTAAATAAAACGACAACTTCCCAAGAATAGTTGCAGAAAATTTAGTCAGATATTCATACACAAGAAAACATTGATGGAAAGCACCAAATTAACGAAACTCTTATATAATTGTAGTGTTGATATACATTTGTTAGACTTACAAAATGTGATTCTGGTAACCCGACCGTACCTAGACAATGACAGTGAGCCTACTATCTTGTTGGTGGGTTTAAGATGTTTCATCTTATTTTAGGCCGAAAAGATAATTCAACGGTAAACATATCAGTATATACTTTATTTTTAAGTGGTTACCCGCAGCACGCGTATTACATGTATCATTAGGTCTTAACGGGCCATTTTGTCATGGTGCTCCTAAACTTGACATATCTACATAGTTTACAACATTCTTTATTTGAACATCTCTTCAATGTATATTAAGTTTCTTAAGGGGAAATAATTGAAGAAATTATAAAAAAAAAGAAAAAAAGAAAAATTCTAAAATAACAAAGACTTTTTTCTGAATGTTTCTTTCGTCTTGGTGTTCTACGTGTGTGTTTGTGTTGTTCTGTGTGTTTGTATGTGTACGGGCCATGTTGTCATGGTGTCCTTAAACTTGACATGTCTTTATTGTTTACCTCATTCTTTCTTTGAACATCTATTCAATTTTTATTATGTGATTTAGGTAACACACTGTTAATGCATCTACATAAAATGACAAAAGGGGGCATTAACAGGCGTCATCTCACACAATAGCTGCAGTTACTGTAGTAACTATATTTACAGAAGTCTGACAACCCAAATCCAACAGAGTCTAGTTCCATCAGCATGTATATTTGGTAGAACTGTTACATTTGTAGGTATCATAACTTTATTTAACAACGAAGAAACGTGTAACTGTAATATAGAGATATACATGTATACGGTGACGCAAACAATGCCAGAAAGGTATATTTATTAAATGATTTATCGTTATCTGTTTTATGTATATATTAGTAATAATAAAACAGGCATTTTACAACATGACTTCCAGATAGTCATTTGTCTTTTATAAATCGTATGTGAATCGCAGGGAAGCGCAAGGTGCCATTAACTTGTGCAGTAAGGATCTAGTTTTTAAAGTAGTTTTGGTTTCTGGCAAGGGTACAGGTGGGTCAAAATCTTGATTGACCCAGAAATCCTTTTAGTAAAGAAATAGGTCCTAAAGTATATGCCATACCAATACTGATCTACGCTTCTAAGAAAACTGTACTTAAAATAAGTAACTAATTTAGTACTCAAAATTATTATTGTATTTGACAAAATAAATAAAGTAAATAATATGGCAAAACATATAAGTAAGCTATATACCGTTTCGCTTTAAAAACATTTTTTATATTAATTTCAAATGCCGCTGTTAACTTTCATGATGCTTTGGCTATTCTAACATTAAATGAGTGCACATATCTTTACAAAAGATCCCGCCAATGCATACGTCTGTGTTCTTGAGACACAATTTTACAGCTGATTGTTAGATCACACATGGTGTCCTGGTGACCAAGCTCCACTTTAGAACATCATTTGGTATAGGCGCTTATCGAACGCAGTAGTAATGAGAAACACTTGACCGGTTAAACGTTTATTTCTGTATCCTATGATCTGTGTAGCCCATGTCGTTCTCAATTATTTCATTGATAAGGGAAACATAGTCAACGGTGAATGGAACTCGTAGAAACGGTTTCATAAATCTTAGCGAAATGATAAGTGCTTAGACATTAAAGATCGCATAGAGAAAATAGCAGGCTCTGTTTTACTGAAGCTGTGTACAAATAGCAATGGCAGTTCTACTACTGTTGATAACATTATCAATATAAATGGAGGAGATGTTCAAAGAAAAAATGTTGTAAACAATGAGGACAAGTCAAGTTTATGGGCACCATGACAAAATGGCCCGTACAAAAACACACAGAACATCACAAAACACGGAG
>Ga0224511_10002658_pt1 | contig 12224 bp, 11 predicted proteins | sample SF_May12_sed_USG_2_FD_169988 | JGI IMG/M metagenome (GOLD analysis project Ga0224511, IMG submission 169988) | Sediment microbial communities from San Francisco Bay, California, United States - SF_May12_sed_USGS_8_1 | ecosystem: Environmental > Aquatic > Marine > Sediment | place: USA... | reverse complement strand
TATACACCTCTACCGCCACTTTTTTTTACAGATAAGGAAGCATATTGATCCCATCACAGGCTGCATTATTCCCTACACCCCTTCAGGCAGGTTTATCCACATCGCTCCTGCCTGTCCTAGCTCTGAATGGGCCAACGATTTTGGGAGACCGTGGTGGAAAGACGAAACCTATGTGGTGGGAAATCTCTCACAGAAAACTAGAACCATCAAAATCATAAACACTCTCGCTTCGCAAGATCAGGTGATAGAGGTAGGTGTCTGCACATTAGTGGTAGTGTATAGCTGACAGAGGCTGGAAACAACGCACCTGCTTGGTGTCATGGGAATCAACCCACCCCCTTTCTGTGGAACAGACTTGCCAGCCATTTTACCATTTTAGATGAGGTTTTCGGGGAGAAATAGTTGTCGGTAACATTAGATGGGCTGCCCAAATCGGTTGGAGAATTCTGTTTAAAACTAGCGAGTGCTACGATGAGGCCGTGTGCACCCTACACCTGAATATACCATGATGTAAAGGGGTTATTCTAACAGCGCTGGGATTTTAGGTGTGTTCTGAAGAAACGATGATGGAAATTTTGCAAAGATATCTTGTGTACAATGCTCATGCGGCAAGCTACACATGGAAATATAATGGAGTAAACCTGGACATTCACAAAACCTTACAGGTAATACCGTGACTCAAATCACCCGCGCAGCTACCTACTCCATTCACTGGGTCAGTCTAAAACAAGTGCCGGAACTTGATATGTTTGAAAGCACTTCAGTGGAGATTGACGGTTTGAATAGCCAAAAACACAAAACCATGTTAGAGCGCTTTTAATGATTTCTAAAAAAGTTCAATCAAATTTAAATGGTAAATACAGAACTGACTCCGAAAGTAGATCACATTAAATGTATCAGATTTTAACTTTGTACAACTGGTCTATCTAAACCTTATCAATTGGAAAATAATGCACTATTCAGTGTTTTACCATTTAAATTTGATTGAATTTATTTAAAAATCATTAAATTGCCCTCCTTTTTGGTTGTGTTTTTGGCTACTCAAACCGGCAATCTCTGCTGAGCCGCGTTCGAGCACCGCAAGTTGAAACATTTGTTTTAGACTGACCCCCCATATACTTCCCACCATAGTTATTCTCCCTTCTGACTCGATGCTTTTCATAGACGTTCGAGCATAACTATCTTGGCCAGGGTTGTACACGCAAAATGGAATGCTATTGAAGCCATTTCAAATAACCAGTGGCACACCACTGCGTGTCAGCAACAATGTGATCGTCAGTTTTTCTCCAAGTTTTGGTCGAATACATCTTTTACAGGAGAACGGTATAGAGGATGAGGACGAGGAATTTTACAAGCTATCTATGAACGATGACACCTTCCTGCCAGCCATCCACCTCTATTTTAATGATGACCTTACTGAGGCTTGAACACTTCCGGTCACGCATATCTTCAACGCTCTGATGCTAGACAGTATGCCTTTCCTCGGAAGACCTTTCTCACTGTACAAAGTCAGTCCTATTTCTATATAAAACAGTTTATTGTGTATTGGATAGAGAATAAAAAAACTGTACATCCGATGACACGGCACAAAAATATATCTGTGAACAGCCATAAGGATACAGGCTAGTACTCAGAAAAAATTATCTAGGTTTAAGATTTTTTGTTTACGGTAAAAACAAAACTCAGTCCGCATCAGCTCACAATAGGGTCTGTAACCAGTAAAAGTTAAGTCACGAAAGGCTCTGCTGATGATACTAAGGTATATGGTATGCGTGGATTGCGCAACAGGAACTCTTTCACCTCCTGTACCTATCCCTGCTGCGGCTTCTCTTACTGCTGGTTCTGTGGCGATTACGTGAGCCTGAGTGAGACCGAGACCGTCGGTACTTTTTACTTCCGCTAATCCTCTCACGGCTCCGGGAGCGGCTGTATGGTGAGCGGGAACGCTTCTTATTCTTAGATTTATACCTGCAACAGATACTGATGATGTGCGACATCCCACACACGAATGCTACGAAGAGGAAATCTTGGACGCCCCGGACGCTGACTAAACAAATTCATTATAATAATTACTCTGTACACTTCGTCTCAACATGTGGGCCCATACCTTGGCCCAGTGCCAACAATTAGGCCAGGTAACCAGCCTACTCTCCATGAATCTTTAAAGAGGAAGGAGGCAATGTCACATGTAACCACATGGGATTACCCTATTCACTAGCAATTATATCGTGAGATGGTGTGTGCGCGCGTGTGTGCGTGCACGCCAATTGAACTTACTTGTGATCGCCGCTGCGACCGCGGCTGTGAGATCTCTCCCTGTAACGTTTTGGTAATGGCTTGTGCGATCTGCGATGGGGTGACCGAGATCTAGAGCGCGATCTATTGGATGCATCTCTTAGCTTCTTGATGCTGCAACAGTAAAACACACAATACTACTGCAGTGATTACTGCCACTCGAAATCCGCATTGCTAGCAGCTCGACCGCCAGAATGAAAAGCAAGCACAACACGAACCGTGATTGAACCGAGCACCGCACTCACCCGTTGAGTAGTTTATCAGCTGGCTTCCGGTTGTCGTAAGGACTGATCTTACTCGGTGTGGCAGGTCGCGAGCCCACTGTTGCCTGCGGAGTATTACCACCGCCACGCTGACTCTTCAGTTTCGCCTTGGCATCCTGTTGAGCCTTTTTGAGCAAGGAGACGGCGGCCTCCAGTTTGTCACCGTCGGGTTTGGCACGTTTGTAGAGTTTTAGGAGCTCCTTGCTGATGGCGAGAATACTCTCCAGAGTAGTGTTGTTGATCAGTGTATACCATGACGGCTCTTGATTCGGCAGAGGAACCTGAAACAAAATCACGAATCACACTACACCATCCATTTCAGTTAGCAACATAGTGTTTAGTATGGGTTTTTGATCAACAATTTTCAAGTAAGATAGTTGGTGTACAAATTTGTAAGCAAAGCAATGTCATAGTAATGTAAGCAGTAGAACGGCCAGCACCGTCAAGGCGAGATCTTTACCTGAAGTTGACGAGCGGCTAGGAAGATGCAAGCAGCGGCAATCGTCTCCGGATGGTATCGTACAAACACATTTGTCCTGAAGCTATCATTCATAAAATTCCTACATAGACAGAATGGTTACCGGTTGCAGCGCGATGCCAAAACGAAAATAAAGGCAAAGACAACGGCGAGTACACAACACATTCAGCCAGTATTAACACGGCAGCGGAGGATGTTTCCTCTCATGCTAGGAGAGTGGAGACTCTGTCTGGTGAGATTCCTGCTTCACATTTGATCTGAGTTGGTGATTCGGTGAGTATCGCTGTCTCAGAGAACATAGAGCCGTATATTCCTCAAAGGAGGCCAACAGAACATATAGTCCTTTACTGTAAATGGCACGTACACTGCATTTAGTTCCATATGCCACAATAACCAACTGTTCAAATGTCAACTTGCTGCATCACAGTTCATGCTGGTCATTTGCCCAACTGTCCTCAGCTTGTTTAAATGCCATATGAGAATATATGTCAGTATATTGTGAGATAGTTTTCACCGCGCAGGGTTCACTGAAGGGTGGTAGGACATTTGGTCATATAAATGGGTTTCAGTGAAGCAATATGGCAACACGGGTGCGCTGCTTACCACTGGCGCACCAAGTCAACAATAACAGTCACAAAAACCAGAGAGTTTCTGTTGCGATCAGTGACGGCGCTCGTAACAGAGCCTGGTCTCGACACGTTCGTGGCGCCGTCGAGCTGATCGTGCCGCTGATGCCTCTTACTCTCTGCTGCCGGACGGAGCCAGAGCCGGGTGGCTGTGCTGAGCTGCTCTGCCGAACTGAGCTGCTGAACCAGTTGGTCTGTGTTCAGTCATTTAGCTACCTCTCGGATACATTACCAATCTCTCACACCTATACTGAGCAGGTAAAAACATCCATGTTAATACTGGCTGAATGGCGATGTACAGCATGACAATAACTTAGATAGAGAAAACTGCCTGCCAGTATCTACTTACTAGGGACTGCAGGTTAAGACTGGGTCGCATTCAATGTGGGATTACGCACGGCAACAATGGCTTAGGATTCTGGGTATCTCAATCAGGCGGTTTTATATGGGGAGGGGGGACCGAGAGAAGAGTAAAGAGAAAACCTACCATGCTCTCTGTACAAGCTTCTTATTGTTCTGCTGTTCCAGCACTTGGAGATACATCACTATCAACTGAAACAACCAAAGTTGACAACACATCAAAAATCTAAAAGGGATATTTCTCAGCAACCTGTCCGCCCAAGTGCTACACATGACAATAGAGCATAGCCCAGCGAGATAATATCAGCGGACCACTAACCTTATGAGGATGTTTGACATGGACACAGAACCCGAGCTCCTTGAGTAATCTACGTTCAGCTTTGATAACATCGTTTTTCAATCGAACATAATGCTCATCCAGTATAAGAGGAGTGAGCAACCTGCAACCGAAACAATTGCCCAATCAAGATACATGTCAGAACCCAGTGAGGATCACCTAGGAACATACATAACTGATTCCTCGAGCATTACCTTTTTTGTCTGATCTGCTTCATGTGATGAAAGACATTGATGACATCCCTTATTCTGCGGGGCGCCTCTTCAATCTTTGCCGCCAAGTTAATACAAGCCATCGCAACCACATCCATATTGTGATTGACAAAGGACTTGTGATAATAGAACCGTTGAAAGAGAACCTGTCCTGTAGCCATTGCAACCTGCAACGGGGGAATAACTCCATCAAAGAGGCTTGCTAAGGAACTAGGTTCTTATTCTTGATGATCAGATGCGTAAGTGAACCTAGCCGGGCTAGTGTCATACACACGCAAAAGTGATGAGCAACTTTCATGAATCATAACCACTATAATTAAATATAATGCAAATCAAGTGGAAGACTAAGTGTGGAGCAAAACATTGATGGTTTGCTCAACACAGCGAATCCGATGATTAAACCATCAACTCAAGATACATACATACCACAACACATGTAGATTGTAGTGCAGTGAGCCTAGGCTTCAGTATCGATGAATAAAATTTAAATAACTACGAAACTCGAAGTCAAACTAGAACTGAAGTAAAAATGATCGCCATAACCAATCATACTATTGATATTCAGAAATCATATTCAATTCATTCGTCATTGTTTGTAAGTCACTAAATAGTAGATCAGTTTTGGTCGCCAGCCTCCCTCAGAACTCAGTGAGTTAGTAGTCAGTTATTATTCAGTAATTCACAGAGGCCAGATGGCAGATCCTAATCGGAGTTATGAGATCCCACCTGCTGACTCTCACTTTTGAGGGCCTTTATTTCTCTTATAGGGCCGTAATCATGATATAATTAGAAGAAACAAAAAAGACAAATCAGATTGAGATTCTGAACTGAAGAGTGAAGTGAATCTCACCCTCAGTCTGATTCTGAGTCTCGACTCAAGACTCACCTGTGGGAGCTTCAAAAGAATGCCAGCTGTTTGAATGAATTCGCATCCCAGGATACGCAGATCCAGCTCGATCTCCGGATCTAAACCATCTTGCATTGATGGTGTAGGGCATATCTTCTCCTCTGGCAGCAAACAATTCTCCAAAGTAAGCACAACTCGGCTATATTCCCAAGCGTTAGTAGCTTTTACGTTCTTAGCATCCGCCATATTTGCTAGGAACAACGGCTTTCAACGTGAGAAAAGTATTCCTACGCTTAAATTTAGACAAAAGGTCTTTTTTAGACATAATATTTTTGTATTCCTTCAAAGAAATATGTACGATAACACAAAATCTTTTATTTGAGTGTTAAAATCTAAATATTCAGAGGCATGGCTTTTCTTCAATTATTTTTTTTAATCGCAGGATTCGTTTTTGATGCCCAGCAGGATCCTGTAAGAGGTGAAACTTGGGTGGGCTTGTCAGACTGAAAATGAGTGTAAAAGTACGATTGGATTATTAACTGAACGTCATGGCTCTCTTCAGTGACAGTTTCTGGGGCGAGAAGCACACCGGATTTGAAGTTCTCACTCATAACCTTAAGAATGGAGAACAGTCCTGCAAAGACTTGGAGGATTTCCTCAAACAATGCCATATTTTAGAGGAGACTTACATCAAAGCTTTGGCTAGAGTGGTGAAAAATGTAGGAAGTTACAGTTCAAACAGTAGTTTTTCGCCAGTATGGCAGGCTGTGAAGGCTTCATTGGAGAAAATATCAGCTGCTCACTCCGATCTGTCAAAGAAGTGGCAAGACTTGATTAAGGATGTTCATAAACATACAGAGGGACTAGTGAAAAAGTACAAAACTATTAAAGAAAGCCAAACCTCTACACAGGAAACAATGCTATCCATGCAGTCCATTTCAACACATCTTAGTAAGAGCAAAGACGCCTACAATGCCAAATTCAGTGACTACAAGAAGCTTTTGATGGATAAAGCTACTATTAAAAAGATTGAAAAGTCCGAAGCTGACTTTAAAAAGGCTACAGAGGACTACAAAAACAATGTGACAAAATATAACTCCACCCGCGAGGAGTTTCAGTCAAAGATGTCAAATTCAGCAGATTCGTTTCAAGAATCGGAGACTGAGTATCTCGTGCAGATGGACGAGTTTATGAAGAAGTATGCTTCCATACAAGAGGAGAAGCACACAGAGATTGGAGAGCTTCATTATGAGTTTCATTCCAGCCTCAGTGCTCTTTCTGTGGATACTCTTTTAGAGAAGTTCATTGAAGCCAAAGGCACTGGTACAGATCCACCAGGTCGGTGATTCTACCATAGTCTGTCCAGATTACAAAGTGGTGTCATATTCTCTAACCTTCAGAACTTCCTGAGCACCAGAGCAGGTCCTTATTCGCTCAATTGCCCTAGTTTAACTATTACCACAATTATGGCTCCGTTAAAGGAATGTTTTTATGTTGTCATCAGGACTCTTCATAGATTCGAGAAGTCATGAGAGAATAGAGAAAGAGCAGAGCTATAAAAAGCTTCAATTCTTCCCTGGCATGAAGGATACATTCTAGCTACGCCATCCGACAATGCCAAACTCGTTATATAATATATTACGTGTCCTTAACCCTTTAAGGTCCTGTACTCCCTCAAAAACTTGACCACATCTCAAATGGCACCGTGGTCCCTGTTTCCTCGCATCCAGCAGTCTCTTTGATAATCAAATTATTACAGAATTTATTTTATTACATCCTCTCTTCCTGGAAAGGCATGGGGAAGCTTACACAATTTACAGACTAACCAGCAGAGAAGCGTTTTCACAGTTTGTCCATAACACCTAATCATGCAATTATTCTTCAAAGAAGAATGATTTCAGATTTTGCATTTACACCTTTGGCTTGTTGGCTTCTAGAATACACTCTGCGTCTTGCATTAATCAACTTAAGGGATTAAACAGGTGGGTTTTGCTTTGGATCATTATTGTCTACCCAAAGACTAAAGAATCAGGTCAGTTGATCGGTCGGTGAGCCAATTTCCCTCTACTGGCAGTCATCTACTTTACCCATATACAGCTTGGGTATATCCTTGCTGATACAATTTTGTTCTTTCAACTCCATTCGACTACTATAGTCTACTAGTGAAATTATCCCCGGCATATCGTGGAATGTTACTGTATGTGTTACGGCGATCAAAACCTGTTAATTTATAATACTTATCTTTTGATTAGCATTATTTGTCGTCTTTGCCCTCTGCCCAAATCTGGGTCATTCCACATGGTCCCTATGCTCCAGTGCCACGATAAATCAATAGGTGCCAGGTACCCGGTAGTTCACCTGTCACCCCAGAATGATCGGTGACTGCCAGAACTCACCGTGCTGTTGTCCTCCATCCAGGCGCTGTCGAGTTTGAGGAAGCTGATTTGGCGAGTTTACCGCCGCCCCCATCTCCACAGGAAGAGGCTGATAATGTTTCCAAATCGGGCTCGGAAGGTTCCACTCCTACGACCACTACTAACTCAATGATGCATCTGAACATCGCCAATATATTTGGCAAACGTGCTCGCAAGAAGAAAAAGGCCGCAGAGAACTCAAAGGTATGCTGCTTATATAAGTATTTTTCATACAAAATATTCACGCATTCGCTCTGTGTTGTCATTCAGTAGCCATTAAGTTAGGCCCCTCTATTCAGGCAGTTTTCCATCTAGAGGACATGTGAATACGATTACATCCATGTCAGATACTCATTGAAACTCCTAGACTTTCAATTCTAGAGCCTCCTTATCAGTTGGGGTGTCAATGCAGTTTCCTTTTTCTCTATACAGCCACTGTTCTACCCCTTGTCCGCTCTACTGTCATTTACTCAATCTCTATGTGCACAGGACACCGACAGCAATAAGGATAGTGAGTCATTAGATAAGGTCTCCACCACCAGTGAACCTACCGTCGATGAGGAAGGATACACCATCAGAAAGGAAACCAAGAGTAAGGGAGACGACTCCTGGGACAGCAGCAGTGATAGCGATGATGATAGCGATGACAGGCGTCACAACAAGCTCAAGGTCGGCTCACATGATAGGCTGCCTGCCCTTTCTCAATTTTCCGATAGGTGTCAACTCAGTACGATTTCATATTGAATCAAGAGGGCTGCTGGTCTCCTCACTAAACTTATCCAGGGGTGAAATGGTGGCTCAGTGGATAGTGCACCGGGCTCGGAATGAGAGGTCTCTTGTTTAATTCCCTGTTTGGGGATCGCATTTTCATTTCACCCTCTTCGGATTTGTATGGTGGCACAAAACTTGGGAAGCCCATCTTAGACATGTCTGCATTATGTAGCAAACTATCAACCATACTAGAAACTAGCCTCTGACTCAGTAATGCTATCCGTGTAAAACAAGATGATCTTATCTTATCCGATAATAGCATCACGCTCAGATATACCAAAAGCAGGTGACAATGTGTTTGGAATTTGACTTTCACGAAAGTTTGCAGTATTACCGCCCTGGCATACAAGAAGGAAGTTATGCGCTGCTAAGTTGAGTTGTATAGCTTCATCAGGTGCTCACCAAGCATCTTTGTTTAGCTTCGTTGAACATTAATACATTCACTGAGACCCCATGAGTCTATTAAAAGTGCATTGCGTTGAGTCACTCTTCTCATCCATGATTGTCCTTTGGGGGTGAGAACCATGGTCAAACAGGTACATCTACTGGCAGCGCAACAACGTAAACACGCTGAACTGATCATATGATACTTCAACTGTCCGCAAAAACAATCCCATTTCGTCAAACTGTTGGCTCGCTGTTTGGTTTCTCAACCGATGCAATGGTCAACACTATTTTTCATTGTGGAGTTTTTGTTTACAGGTCGAGATAAAGCCCTTGAGTTCTGGGTCACCAGCCTTATCCACAAATAGCTCAGTTCCGCATTTGAACAACAGCACGCCTGGATCCATTAGTAGCAGTACCATCGCTAGCAATGACTTGCTGGATCTGTTTGGTAATGGGCCCACTGCAGCGAATAGTGCTAACAGCTCTAGCCGGGGTAAGAAATGTCGCTGTTATCAAGCCCCCAAGTGATTGAGATCTGATGAAGATAATGTTGAGTGGTACCTTTCTGATATACTATGATTTTGCTCGTATTAATACGCTACCACCCTGTATCTATTTAGCAACATTTTATTACGCCACTCGCACAGGAATCAGGTCAGCGTGATTTTCCAATATTCCGCTGCTCCCGAATCACCTTTCTGTAACGTTTATACTGAGCGGCATTTGGCTGTTTGAAGGTTTCCTCTCGCCCCCGTATCCATGTTTCCGAACACGAGGTAATGTAGAATCATTTAGACTGAGTCCTATGCATGGCAATCCAGTGACGCATGAACACAGCGGCAATGGCTTGACAAGCACGCGTATTACTATAGTGTTAAGAGTCACTGAATACCACATGGCGGCGGCGAAACCTTACCTGCATGACATAGCCTTGCTTTCACTCATATCACTCAACCCAGGCCCTCCTCCCACTTCTGTTATCAACGCTATACATATAAAATCCCTGTTTAGAGCCTTTGATGTGCATTTGAAGGTTTTGTCCTAGCTATTTGTGTTAAACACCTTTTTATCTGGCTGAAAACCGCCGATCTTTCAATGTTTTTGGTTCCTGAATTGTACACAATCAGACTGTCTCTCATTCTTATGGTTCCTGAATGAGTGGTATATGCTGAGCCTTGATATGGACCATTTGTTACTAGTTGCCTTGGTACTTATAAATCAAAGAATCAATGACTAATTTCTAACTGGCGACGCTACTATAACCTTGCGGTAAATGTAAATAATCCCATTTAGCCAATGTTACTCATGGGACACCCACAGCTTTCGCTGTTTCTGGCTCACTGGCGACGCTGATATTACGCATGGACTGTGATCTGTCAGCAAGCTCAATTCAGTAATAGTGGCAGTACATCTGCTGAATTCATTCCTTTGTCTGCTGGGTCGGAATTTTTTGTGGGTGCGCCGCCGCGCACAGTCCTAACTGAAATGAGATCATTTACAACCAAACGAAGGCAGAAAAAAGTCCTATCCATCCTCCCGCAGTGGTTTAAATCATTATAAACATTCTCGTCTATTCTATGTCATTGTATCATAACATTTTCTCCTTTGGCTATAAGCGTATAAACTTACTGTATATTTACCTGTGCACAGCTTCGCACGGGTTAGGCATTGCACAGGTTCTCAGTCTCAGGGAAATTTCTACAGGAATATTATATTTACTGTATACTGTGTATATAGTTGGCATGTTGTATCTTCACGCGAATGCTGAGTAGGGCAGCTTTTATTACAGTGCCTGATCTTATCGACTTGGACCTCCTAGGTATGCTTGAATATTGTCCCGCTTTCACCAAGAAGTGTTCTTCTTCATCCCGAGAGATTCTATCTCTAGTCTGTCGAGTTTGAGCCCTTCACACCTTAACCACATAATATTTTATTTGAACGAAGTTAGAGTGTATCTTTGGGGTTTTTCACTCATTTCTTATTTAACACTTAGTTACCTAGTAAAGTGGCAACTACTATTGGATTTGTGTGGTCTATCTATGATTTTCTCTGCAGTTGGCTGGCATTAGTGGTCGTTGCATCAACCTGTTGTTTGTCCGTAGGTTCTACCCCGATATCGTGGAGCACTCCTCAACCTGACGCCATGCTGTCCGCTGAGGATAGGGAGGTGTTTGACACTGTAGGCCAGTCACGGCTACCCACCACCACCGGTGCTCCCACTATCACGCCTATTATACCGAGACCACCCAGTCGAAAAGATATCAGCTCTGGCAGACTCAGTGCCGGCAGGTTAGTAAGACTAACTAGTGATCGCATCATTTGAATTGATTTATTACGCTATAATAGATATAAAAATGGCAAACTGTGAATCTTCAAGTATAAATGGAATTGGAAGCAACACCAGTAGTCGGTCACTAGTAGTTAGGTGGCTCCTCAGGTTAAAGGGGTTATGACATGAGCGAAAGTGACTTCACTTGTTTGTAGATTCTGAAGCCTACCATGAACAAATGGGCCCAAAACCCAGTTCACATGGAAACTTAGATATAGCCCTATCCAATGCGCATAAATAGAGCCCTCAGCGGTGTATTTTTCAGACCGTCGACGCACCAGAATTGGCCTCGAGATAGGAAATTAACACAGAGCTGTTGATGTTTGCGTTGATTTCTCGACTTACGCGCTAATGTTTGGAAAATCCTCTTGCAAGTGCACACTAGACTTGTAGTTACACAAGTCTATATAGAGAAAATGTTCAACAAAAATATAGAAATAGGGTTTCAAAGTGCAGTTTTTCACCTCTGTCAGCGGGCGCTAGTGCCGTTATTGTGAAATGATAGAAACCCGAACGCAATGACCTCTATTTAGGGCTTCTATTTAGCACTTCTTATAACTTGAGTTTTCTCCAATCTTACGTTCAAATTCAAGTTCTACTCGATGTTATAAGGGGGTGAAGATCACTAGGTTACTAGGTTTTTGTAATTATATCCTATTTTATTTTTATTTGGACTGCAGTTATTCGAGTGACCGATATTCTGTTTGTGGAAACAGACTACTCGCTATCGCTGTAATGAATGCGAAGTTGCCTCCCTTTACGAATGGGGAACACAAATCCGAAAGTGCATCTACCATCGACCGTGTCATAACCCCTTTAATGGTAGATTCAAAGCTAGTACCCAATGGGCACATTTGTAACAATGTTCGACCGCTATCTTCCACCGGCCACCCACTCTGCATACA
>Ga0224511_10002657_pt1 | contig 12227 bp, 8 predicted proteins | sample SF_May12_sed_USG_2_FD_169988 | JGI IMG/M metagenome (GOLD analysis project Ga0224511, IMG submission 169988) | Sediment microbial communities from San Francisco Bay, California, United States - SF_May12_sed_USGS_8_1 | ecosystem: Environmental > Aquatic > Marine > Sediment | place: USA... | reverse complement strand
CTAATGTACTATGTTTGCACAATTTTCCAGAAGTGATGTTCATGCATGCGTGTGTACTTGATGTGTCCGGATTCTGAGAGAAAGGGTCCCATCAAATGATAGGATCTCAATTGGAAAATCAATTTGAACCATACAGTGTCTTTATAAGACAGAACTTTGGGAGAAGTGGCTGGGAGCACATTTGGCTTTGGACCAGCAGACTCGGGCTCGATATCAGGTCAGAGCGCCATTTTAGGCTGGCTCTTAGATTCGAATTGCAAAGTTAAAGAAAGACAGAGTACAAACTCTATGGGGCACGCCATGGACCACCCTGGAAACAAGCCATTGGTTAAGTGATGCCATCCGTATAAAACAAGATATTAACTCACGACTGCTGTTCGCGGAGGGCATGATTTAAATCTTCCTTCTCCTGTTCTAGTTTCCCTATCATTTCCTGTAGGTCGGCCATCTTTGATGCAGTTCCGGCGAGAAGAGCTTCGTAATCTGACTGAACTTTGGCAAGCTGCTCCTCGGTCTAAAAATAATGAGATTGAAGTCAAATATTATTAATAATAAAAATCACAGTGTAGCAACATAACCGCGATTGTGATGCGTAGTCATGTTTGTATGTGGGTACGCACTATGTGCGCTCTGGGGAGAACCTGACCTGCACATGCACTACCAACTAGTTTTTAGTACGGACAACTCCACTTGAACTCGTGCATTCAGAGATAAGTGTTGGTGTTGTAGAACACTGCACGCAATACAATGTACATGCACCACACCCAAGCACGGTGAAACGTTCTTTTTACAAAACTCATTGTTTAGTTGTGGAAAAAAGAGGGAAATGGTTCAAAGATTCCATGTCACCATTCACAACGAGTTGTACATATTTAAGTTCCTGTCTTAACCGCTAATTACAGAAGATTTGAGCATCATCTCGGGTGAATTAACAATTGTACGATTAGCTACCACAGGTAGAGACAAAATTTGAAGAAAGATGCATTGATGACCCAACAGAAAAACAGAGCGTGCAATTTCAAGATTTTGTCTCTAGTAGTAACGGAAATCTCAATTTGACACTACATCTTTCTACTTCTGTTTATATTCTACACTATTATTCCTTGTATGGGGTCGTGGAGTTTTCTCTGTGGTTAACAGGGAGACTTTGTTAGAGCCCAGGAGCGGATTAAGGTCGGATGCCCTTCCTGCCACCACCATTGACTTCGTTTTTTGCAATTTGAACTCACTGAGGCAAGTCATGTATTCTAACAATTTAGCCGCGGCTGCTTCTCAACTTTGACAATACCAATACATTTGACCACACAAATCACAGCACAAACAGCATGCCGCATGTACTACACTGAGTACGATAATAAAGAGGTGCAGTGTCGACACAGAGCCGCAGACGGAAGTGTTTAGTGAAAGAGAAAAGCAAACCTCAAATAAGATGTGTGCATCGTCCTGCAAACAAGTGATACATACAGTGGCATGTTATGCAGTTATTAGGTCGTAGTTATATAATCAAACTTTACCATCTAACACCAGTCCCAAACCAACCTAGGAATCTATAGTGGTAAGTGATGGGCACTCTTTGCACGTATACCCAGTAACAAATAAACAGGTTTGTTTAACACAGAATCAGGTTATGTGTCTGGTGGAGTTACATATGTTAGCAAAATTGGACGCGAATCATTTACTAACGCTCCAGGTGACAGAAGATGTGTAAGGTTGAACCAGTGACATAAAATAGCAAGACTGAACAAAAGGTTAATATGAACCAAAATCCAGACTCTGTGGAATGAGACAAGAACACAAGGGTTTTGAACAGCCGAATATGGAGGTGCACCTTTCAGCACGCAATGCCAAGATCAAATCCCCTCAAGGCTCAAGTGCTAGGAATGATGTTTGAAGAAAATTGGCTGACAATTTGCAAAGAGGGAGAGGTGATTTTGGAGTTTTCTGATGTGGGGTTGTCCTCCTCTGCTAGTCGGTATAGTGATCCCACTAAAACTCAATCAAAATGTGAGCTTCAAAAATGGACACCCCATTGAAAGTTCAGCACGCTTTCAGCACGGCGTGTTGAGTGGTTGCAGGTCAGATTCAGGTTGCATACGATATCACCTGATACTATACTACACCTCCCGGCACCACCATAGCTCTGCTTACCTCATCTAATCGGTCAGTAGCGACGAAGACTTCCCCTCTTTCCAACTCCCGTTCTTTTAGTAACTGTTCTATATGCTCTTCTTTCTCCTTCAGAGACTTCTGTAAACAATAGGAGTAAGTTAGTATCATTTATTAAAAACCTTTGCGTAAAAAATACTGTTCTGGTTGATGGACAGATGGACTGGAAAAAAATTTACTAGAACAGATCCCGTGTAACAACAGTGGAAGTTTCGTTGAGACTGGTTTCAAACGACCGAACTTTTGGCTCACCGCCGTAATATCAAAGGCTCGGCAGTGCTACCGAGTCTGGCCGAGCTGTGAAGCTCAGCCAGATTTTGTGATGCCAGGCTTTAAGCTCAGGTATACTCTCAAAACTATTGGAATCACTGTCCGCGATCACAATTATGAAGAAAGGTGTTAATTCATTCGCTGGAGTTGTCTCCCTTTGTAGCATTGCCAATTTGGCATAACAGCTTCTAACAAAGCCAGACTTGGCCATGGGCCGGAGCTAGAAGCCCGGGCTCAAGTGAGCGAACAGCTTGGTCGTTTGAAACCAGAAGTCAGCAGTGTTATGCATTACGTATTTCCATGGAGATTTAGTGTACTGCAGAGTGTCACGGAGCTTCGCATGATAGGCAGGAAGATAGATAGACCATTGATATACATCATTTTTATAGTAGTAACACATTATATATTTAGGAGACAGACTCTATGTTAGGTTAGTTATTCAGCCATTAGCCCTAACTCTATTGCAATTTTTGGTAGAACATTGAGAAATGAGTCCAAGCGGTGCTAACGAGCTACAAAGAAGCCCGATGTGATTTCCAACAAAATTTCTGTCTTTAGACCCAAAGCCGGGAGTCATTTTTTCTTGTATACAGTGATTATGTTAGTCCATATCAGGAATCGTCTGTCCATTTTTTACTTTGGCTTATACTCTAGATTATCATTCCCCATTCGGGGTCATGATATTTACTCCCTGGTTAACAGGTAAACTTTGTCGGTGCTCAGGAACGGGTCATGGTAGGATGCCCTTTGTGCCACCGTCATTGACTGGGATTTGAACCCACAATTCGCTGCGCGAAGATCGTGTATCCTAACCACTAAGCCATGACTGCCCATTATTCTGTATCCCCGATGACATTTTATTTCGTTCACAGTAGACCAGGTTGATTCATAGTCATTTCATGGCCATTATGAGATTGAAGGCATTTCTTTAAGGGCATGCTAGTCTGTTCTTAACCACTGTTGCAGCGGTGGTCCTAGCCTTTGGTCCTCTCAGACCTGTGTACAAGGCAGCACATGTGATCACCCAGGGATAATCCCTTGAAATACTCCGCCTCGGCTGGGAATTGAACCAGGGCCCCGGAGAGATATATTTATTCTCCCACTGAACCACCATGATCTACTGACCTGTAAGGTGGCAGTTGAAGGGGTAGCAGTAGAAGCAGCGTAAGCCTTTCTGGCCTGGGTTTGTCTATCAGAAATACTCTACAGCAAGCGGATAGCAAGTTAATCTAAAAAGCATTTTCTGTCCAGGGTGTAATTCTAGGAAAGCATGATTTGGTAGTGTGATGCACTACATACTTTATAAGTACTAAACAAGCTTATATTAGTTGGTCGTGCCACATCAGAGATAAAACCAGCGGCATGGGCAGTGGGTGAATATATATTAGGATTTTTCACTCTGTTGTAAAGCGGTCCAAGTGGTCTATCGAATACAGCATCATAGGACCACATGTCATGTGTAGATTGTGCCTTACGTGTTTGTGTGACCCAGCAGAGCTAGTTGAGTTGAGTGAATCCTGGCTACTCTGTTTTCTGGGTTGTTTCCTTCTGGTGCTCGGACTGGCCCGACCGGTCGTCGGGCCAGGTGCGGACGTACTAAATCGCTGTACTTTGTGCACCGGAGCGAACAATCCATATTTTTGCTTACATTCGAAATACCTAAAGAATACAATGATAAGTCATTAACTTGGTCCAGAACATCACAGCAGACTTCAGAATTATCCTCCCCTAACTCTGTTATAAGAATGGATAAACTAGAGTTATTCTCCTCTAAGTGAAACATCATGCACTTTGATAAAAAAGACTGGTGCACGATTGGATACAGCAAAGTTTCTGTATCACCTGAATAGGGTGAAGAGACGGTTAGTAGATAGCGTACTGGGCCTTGGACCAGTGGACCGTGTTTCGATTCCCGGTTCGGGCGAAACTTTGCCTTTCGCAGCACTGGGTAAAGGCCGCGTCATCTAATGAAGAAGATCCACTCATATAGAGCTACCGTCTCAGGTGTATGCAGAAAGTCTCCATATGACTCACCCTGGGAAACACAGTAACTCAGTAGCCTAATTTCTGCATACCCCAGATACTGGCCAGGATACGAAAGAAGACCTTTATGGAGGATAACTCTATGGCACATATATTTCTATATACAATGCTCTAATGAATTAGACACAACACGCAATCCTATGACCCTGAGCAAGGAGTAACAACAGACAATTATTATCAGGGGTATGTAGTGCTTGATGAAATCATTCAATGGATAAGCATCAGGTTCAAACTACGCACTAACACTAGGATTGCCCAACCCCTCATTTGAGCGACATATCGACATATCCGTGGAAAAGCGGAATCCACACCTAACCAACAGCAGACCACAATACAACCAACAGCATACCGTTTTCCTTTTTCCCTGAAAGAGTGAAGTAACTGAACCATTAAGATTGAAGTAAAAATTAAGGTAAAGGTTGGTCCCCTAGTGGGCCATAGCAGTCATGTGGGAAAGCGGCAGCGGTGTAAGATTCTAGTACAGCAAAAATAATCAGCATGATCGCTATGAGGATTTGTGAAGACGGAAGAACAATGACAATCACCATCATCAATCACCTCTTACTGACAAAAATACATACACTGGGTAGCCTACAGTGATATAACATTGGGTAACATCACACCCTATACTTTCTCGAAAAGTTAACACACCGCTGCTAGCTATATCAAGTCATAACTTGGGTAGATCGACGAGTGGTTTTGTAGCTTTGCAATCATCAAGGGTGCTTTTGCTGGGGGAATTTATGTAATGGCAATCTTGAGAGAGTTGGTGAGAATGAGTTGGAGGCGCTATATGTCATTCAACAGCCTAAGTCAATCGTGAGTAAACCTTTGTTCCATCCAATATTACAGTTTCTTTAAGCTACTACTCTCAACAAGATGGCAACTCAGCAGCAGGGAGAGGGAACAACAAAAAGAATTAAGATGGCGGACAAGTGGACATCGGCGTGTGGATGGACAAACATCTCACAAAGCACGAGAATGGGAGAGCAATACCAACCAACAGGCGAAACACCTAAAATTACAAAATAGTTTGAACCTATAATTACCAATCAAATGAACCGCAATGCTATGCAGCAAAATTCGTGCAGCCTACTATTACCTAGTTTCCAATAAAAGCCAGGTAGACCCTAGATACGACACAGCGAGGCTGTAGAAATTTAGTTATTGCGAGGCTTCAATCGTGCTAATAAGATTTCATGCGACCTTACTCAAGGAACCCGTGACAATGGGCGCACTCTCGCTGATAAACTAGGCGATGGGAACCTACAATGGGCGATAGCCCCCCTACTGGGTGGCTTTAGTAGTGGGTATTCAAATACCTGCCCAGTTCAGTAGTATAATAACTACAATCTGTGGCCCTAGAGTTTATTAACCAACGCCAGAAAACACGAAACAACCATTGAATATTACGGAAAATGTGAGCAACGCTCTAATGGAATCCATTCGAAAGAGACCGCACTGACTCAGTAGATGAGGCACTGCATTACATACCATTGGCATTGACAGTGTGTTGCGAACTAAACTTAAATAAAAAACTTATAGTCCCCTCACTCCCAGTAAACTCAGGGAGAACTGAGAGTGGGGAGGCTCTAATATAACTTCAGTCTCTTTCCTCCCAGTAATCACAGGGAGGACTGAGAGCGGGGAGGCTCTAGTATAACCGAAGATTATACCAGGACAGGACACGAGGCCAATTTTCCGAGTGATACCACCACAGTTCGGTGGATCTGTTGCATGATCTGTTGGGGCTTTGTAGGGGCTCTAGTTACAGGCATCTATGATACTCCATTCACAAGCGATTCAATTTACAGCTAGATCGCACAAAATGCCAACTTCTTTGTACCGTTTGCATCGAAACTGGTACCGGAATATGATGCTTATAGACAAAAGCGGGTTCGCTTTCGCATACAAAATTATTGCAAATTATACACGTATGAACCTCAAGATAAACCGATTCGGTTGCAATGTCAAAGTGGGGATTTAGTGTTGCTAAAGTCTGACCCCCAACAAGACCCACCCATGCACACTAGTTACTGAAGAGCGCCACGGTGCGTACACCGGGACAATTTACCGGGGTATTCCACATTCTTATAAAACCTAAAATTGTGTCCTATCTTGGTATAATCTTTGGTATACCCTCAGCCTTTTTCCTTCCAGTAATCTCGTGAGGACTGAGCATGGGGAGGCTCTAATAGAACTTTTATTAAATTCTTTACCTACCTTTTGCCTCCGACACTGCCATCATTTTTCCCTTGATCCTCTTCAAGTTCGATGCCTGCCCATTCACCAGGGGCAAACTCTGTAGTGCCAAGGTAACGGAGAGTGCCAATCTTACTTGCATTCACTATAACTCTGTCCCCAACCTTGATATGCTGGGCGCATACGGGACCACTGGAGGATGATGCCTGGAACATAGGTAGATATATGATTGCATTCTTTGACATTACTCAATCGAACCATGACAAATTTGGGCTAAGAGGTGCAACGAAAACTGGTGACAAGGAAATTTCCCCAGGACTGCGAATTGATTAAGTTTTCCATTCAGATCATTATCTTTTGTGAGTTGCTGTTTACAATTAATGCAAATAATTCTAGATACCATTCTTCAAACCAGTTGGATGTGTCACACAATTTTGTTTGGAAAAGAGTATGCCCTCTTTGAGTAACCATCTCACGAATGAAAGTCTAATTTCACTAGATGCCCACGCATCTCAAGCAGTCTCGCGTAATATGAGGAGGTCCTAAATCTGGGCTTTTCCAAACCAAAGAACACTGCCACTCTGACTCTGCATAATTGGCGCTGATGCAAACAAGGCTCTTTAGTCGAATTTTTTTATGTAAGATTCAGCTAATTATATCCATTCAAAATACATCTAGTTTAATCTACCAGTCATTTAATCTACCATTAATCTAATCTACCAGTAATCTGATCTAATCCAATTTAATCTAATCTAGTCACTGGGTTGCGCCCATAGAAAAAACCTGATGGAGAGGAGTACCTTGCCAGTGCTGTTGAGAGATCCTGTTGATCCATTTATAGCACCATTTTGTTTATTTGAAGAGCTCTGGGATAGCTTTCGCCTCGCACTCGGTGAATCTGTCACACTGCAATAGTAGACAACTAGCTAACTTCACTCACAACAGCACTCGTAGATACCAGCACAGTTCAATCTCACAGGTATGAAGTAAGATGAGGCGACAAGAGTGTATGGGGTCATTTACCCATTTCACAAACTGACTTTCCAAATCATCCAAACATTCCGTTCCTTGAACTGATATTCAACGAGGTGTATTGTTCTACCTCGCATCTACATTTCTAATTTTATTCATCGCCATCAGTTTCACTAAGTTTAAAATTGAAACTTCGAGTTTTGTTAATTTACACGGACATGTCACATCAAACTATAGATCTCTATTTTTACATTGAGGTCCACAGAAATTAGAGATTTTCTTTGGTCCAGCAAAGATAGTGCCAGAAACAGAGTCCAGGCCGAAATCCAGGGTAATCATTCATCTAAGATTCCTCCCAATTCTGGCCTCTGGAAGAGGGCACAACCACCAAAACCATAGAATCTGCCTATACGTCTATCTATGACTCACCTTTTATTGGCTATTGGATCACTTTTCACTGCTTTTGGACTAGGTGACTTCGATGGAGTCGAATCAGTGTCTTTGGAGCGCGGTGTTCGGGAGAGTTTGGCCGGGCGAGAAAAGACACCGCGTCGCGGGTCACACTGGAAATACCTGACTCCTTGGATGCACCCATCGTTTTTACCAACTGGCTCATCTGCAGGAAACAGTTGTGCTGTGATCCACAGCTTGCATTACCTTTCGCCCTACGTTCACCAAACTCAAACGGATGGGGACAGAAAGTAGGAGGTGGTCACACTGCATTGCACCCAACCCAAACTTGGTGTGTAAAGAACTGAAAAGCCTGGCCCTAACAGTCAAACGAATTCTTTCTCAAAAGATATATTTATCACCTTTCTTACCATACCATTTCTGATTTGCACCGACGATCTGAGAAGATGCTGTGCAGTGGATTAGTTCATTTCGAGTTTCGGTTACACAGGAGTGAAATCCAATCTGAAAGTCTGCGCAACAGTGGCAATAGATATTCCAACTCTATTAGCTGTGTATCCCGGGTTGGATTTTTTGGTATCTCTAGATTGACTGATCTCAGCCACTGCATCCCCATGGACATTCCGCGGGCTATTGGAAGTCTCCACACGATATCAGCATTTCACAAGTTTTACGTATGCTCTGCGAGAGATATAAGGCATTTTTGGACAAGCTAACATAGCCATAATGCGTTGGGCAAAAGAGGGCTCTATCTTTATATTAATTCGGGCGGCCCGCACATTAGGCAAATAGATTGAAATCAAGTGAACGCGAAAATTCGCGTTGACAACTAAATAAAAAGCGAAAGTCCGACGCGCTAGTCTGCCCGAACAAATGTGACAGCGAGTCAATATATTTTTCTCGCTATCGCACAATTAGCCCCGAGTCGCCTCGTCCTAACGCATTCGGTCGACTAGTCCGATCGAGGAGAAAACTCCAACGCGTATGTTCGGGCAGCACAACAGTGCGTTGCCAGTGTGTTAGATTAGCGGCAGGGCAATGCGCAACAAACATTAGCCGGTCTGTAAATGCCTATACTCTCAGTGATCGTGAACTTAGCGTTACCTAGTACTACACCAGCCCAGTCTCCAGTAGAGAATTTTACTTCACCGAGGTAGGCAATTATTCCAGGTTTGTTTCCAGCAACATAAACTCTATCACCGATGATGAAGTCATCCGCTGGACTGCCTACAACAGAGAAGGGCATCTGAATGATGGATGGCAATCAGGATGAGATGAAATATAATAATCCATGCCAGTTTAGTGAACGTAAAACATCTGACTGCCAGCGGGTCGTTTCACTTCACATTGCTAGCATGGGTGGGGTCTCCACGGTAACAAATTGAGGTCCCATCCAGCGGATAAGGGTCAAGATCACTCCACAATGGTTGTTGTACACCCACCTCTTTATTTCATGAAGACTAGCCTCGGTTGATAATTTGTAGACAAATAGCCCCCAGCCCGGAGTGATGATACTGAGGTGCAAGTGATGCTCTGTTCTAAGCCTGGTAATAACTGGTAATAAATCAAGTATCTAACCCTGCAGCTTCACCATACAAGGATAATACGATGGCTTGAACCGCTGGACTGGTAGTCCAAAATAGAAAACTGGGCTTGTCAGTTTGTAGTAAGTGATGTGGATACTTTATTATACTCTACGATTGAATCTCTTTCACAGTGACACATGAAAAGGTTTCGCCGAGTCAAGTGTTGACTCTTTGGGTAAGCGGTTGTAACAGCTCTTTGATGTTACAAGTGAACAAAAGGCTTTAAATCAGTTTGAGAAGCTACAAACATCTTAGCAGTGATCTTAATCTCTGGTCAGGTGCTACCCACTACAATTAATTGACCCGCAGTCGAATGTACAAGAATTGAGATCATAAAATTAAGAAATATAAGCAAACACTGTGTGTACACTGAGGGGGTTTATGCATCTTCTTCCGTATCCTGACCAGAGTCAGGGATGTGCAGAAATTGGCCTACTGAGGCTTTGATTGGACGTTACCAGGGGTGTATCATTAGGGCTATTCGTGCCGATTCCGGTCAATCATGCGAACAACACAGTCACAGTCGGGAAAGTTGAGAATATTTCTATCGCATCAGAGTTGTCCTCTTTCAACTTTAACTCATCAGTTATAGGCAAACGATTGTTCGCGATTCGTTATCCCGACATAGTACCCTAGTCTCTATTTCAGTAACCTTGACATTCGCCTAAACTACCACGTTAACGCCTACTTCCAGTTGCAAAATTCTGCTCGTGTGATTTCGGTTGTAGACCACGACCGAAGAAATGCTTTTTTTAAATCGCGTTTTTCTGTCGCACTATTAAAAAGTTTAGCAGATTTTGCGACCGAAATCCATTTGTCATGAAAAAACTGATCGCACGAATGCACCTATTAGGAGACTTTCTGCTAGCACCAGTGTACCCCAGAAAGAAAGTAACTTAATGAGTGGGCCTCCTCTATATAACGCGGGGATCCAAAACTGATGAGGGTGTCGCGAAAGACTAAGTTTTCGCCCGAACTGGGAGTCGAAGTTGACCCTGGATTTCAGGCCCAGCATGCTATCTACTGGGCAATCACTTCACTGCAGTTTTTTATGCATGTGCTATAGCTGAACATTTTATACTTTGAACAAGGGGGCTTATGTCTGTACATCAAGATGATCATTTCTACTTTGGACGATGCCTGACGTTGCCGGTGTCAGCAACCACTTAAATTCAGGTGGACAGTCTGATAAATCAATGATCTGAGAATGCAAATTCTCAGTAGCGCAGCGACATGTACAGTTTTTATATTAAATCGGAAGATAATCACTTTGTATAGTAGTTTTAATTCCCTCAATCAGGAGCAAGAGTACTATTAAGTTTACAGTTATAATCCCACCCAGTTCAGCGCTTTACACTTGATTCATCAGGTCGTTCTAAGCTAAATTTGACATAAACACAAGATCATGGTTTCCTGAGATCAAACAGTGTAATGGACAGAGTTCTGTTAAGTTTATCTGGTTTTACACGGCACCACTAAGCCAATGACTTGTTTTCGGGATGGCCCATGGTTGGCCCCATGGTGTTAATACTCCATGAGTGGGCCCCAGGATCCGAATTCGATGAGAGAGAGAGAAAGCACAATGTGATATGCAGGCTTAAAACCGAACCCAGATCACCTCATCCAGAGCAAAATGCGCTACCAACCAAGCCACCACCTCTCCCCTGCTTTCAATATACACAACTATATAGGAGGTCAGATGAATCCCAAATGCAATAAAATTTATGACCAAGAAAACTGCAGACTTCTAAATCCATTCTTTTCGAAAATTGCTTCCTCTTCTTTCGTATCCCAAGCGGTGTCAGATGTTTGTAGAAATTGGTTCTCTGACTCAACCATTGCCCAGAGTGCTTATTGGGAGACTTTCTGTTAGCACCTACGTGCCCCATAAACAGTGATTTTATGGATACGCCTCCTTTGTTTAACACCAGGATAAGAAAACAACGAGGGTGTTGAGAAAGAAACAGGAACCCCGGGGCCTGAGTCCCAGTACGCTATCCTTTAGGCTATTGCCTCATCCCTTGAAAATTGTAAACATTGATCATAGACTACAAACATAAAGGATAACTCTAACACACTGACTCACCAGTCAAAGAGTCATGGGATGGTGATGGCGATCCGGAGCTGCGACTCATCTGTGATTGTCGGGAATGGCGGCCATCTTTTATCACCGCATCGCCTGTTAATAGAAAGGGATCACAATGTCATAACAACCTCTCCAGTAAAGCTTGCCGAACCCATACCAAATATTATGTGTATGTGTATGTCGAATTCAGCGGAGGGAATTTTCAATGTAAAAGGCCAAATTTTGTTTGATTCCACCGATGCTGTCTAACTAAAAGAGTGATTGTATTCCATTTATACAAGCTGAGTTTCTCATCACCAGCCCTTTTTGCTTTACGACGAAGGCCCTTTTGCCATGTGTCCTGTGAAGGACACTTGTACGCAGCCATAAGTTAACCAAATAAAAGGATTTTTTCTCAACTCTGGCTAGTGTCACTAGTCAGATGATGTAGCAGGTGGTTGCAGAGATTGGCTTATTGACTTGTGGTTGAGATAGTTCTGGTGTTTCCCAGG
>Ga0224511_10002656_pt1 | contig 12227 bp, 8 predicted proteins | sample SF_May12_sed_USG_2_FD_169988 | JGI IMG/M metagenome (GOLD analysis project Ga0224511, IMG submission 169988) | Sediment microbial communities from San Francisco Bay, California, United States - SF_May12_sed_USGS_8_1 | ecosystem: Environmental > Aquatic > Marine > Sediment | place: USA... | reverse complement strand
GGCTTTAAATCACACGTTCTTAAATACCCGTATTAAAGTGGCGAAATTAGATTTGTATTCAACTAAGGAAATTAATCTATATAAAAAGTCCACTCTTTATCCAGATATGCCTGACTTTTAAATCACAAAACCTGTCAAGTTTAACGTAGATTAAATATCACAATCCTAATTATTGACACATATACCGTATCTTTTATCCTTATTATCAGTAAATCTGTAAAACACATTTTACGTTGCAACACAATTAAGTTTCCTTGTATGAATACCTCTATAACATGAAAAGAAGCAAAGGTAAATGCTTTCTAACGAAACCTCTTATGCTCCAGTTATTCTGTACATCAATATTTAAACTACCTGTATGAGAACACGATGTTTGATAAAATATTAATATCGCTAACACAGGTGTGATAATGGCCATTTAGCAAGCGGGTGGCAGTTTAAGTTTCGCTGAAGGTTTTATGCTTACCCTAACGATACAGACGCAACAAGCGTTAATGATTAAACGTTGGTATATGGTGAAAACAACAGCTGTTGTAGTATTTTATAGCACATTATAGTGATTTTTTGTGTATTGTAACGCAGTAAGTTTAAGGTCTTGTAACTCTTTACGCGTTAGCATATTTAAACGCAATATTCAAAAGATCGGTATCCTAACGCAAAAAACTGCCAAGTCATTTACCGTGATATAATATTAGAGTAAACCATGTCCCTTGCGCACGTGGTACTTCTGTAATTTCAGTCCTGCGTACTGCGACTTTGACATTGCGAACCGTAAAGCGACACATACTGCTGTTTTTTACTTCCAGATTTACAAACCAGATAAAAGTACGTTTTGTTGCTTGCGCAGACAAACTCCTACGGCAAAAGGTGCTATGTGCTTTTATATATAAATATATTTTATTTCAAGACCACGTCACTTTTGTTAAATGAATCAATGTTAAAAACACACAAAAGCAAAGCTAGCGAGCGCACGCCAAAACAATGATTAATTTGACATTATATGTGACTTCGTGTTTATTGGTAATTATTGAAAATTTGCTTTGGTCAAATTTGTACATTTAATTGTGTTGTTGAGGTCTACGTACCAAATTACAGGTGTTTTGCGTACTGCGTACCAATACGTTGCATTGTGCGTACGGCCTAAATACAAACTGAATACTGCGTACACGGGGTTGCCCCCCTCATTCATTCCCCTAACGCCAGAAACTCCCTTGTGGTAAAACTGAATATTAATCTGAAATCATGACCAAAACCAACAATAAACACGGAGCAAGATCGATTCTAGTTTTTCTCAAATTGTAAGCAAAAGATAAGGTTTGTTTTCATTTACACACAAAGACAAATAACAAAAAATGTTTTATTTTACTAAGTATTTTTTCACATACCAACGTAGCAAAACACGTTTGAACTATTATGAAGGCATGTCTCTGCTAATGCTTATGAGTATGCTTTAGGCCTCCCATAACAGATATCCAGAAAACGAGCCATACAAGTAACCAACAATGTTTCCAGTCACATATCCTGTATTTCTAACCCAAACATCTTCCCCAGCCTGGACACGGATGACAACAATCGCTGTAGAATGGTCGTACGCGGTGCCTTCACCGTGCATAAGCACGACGTCTACGCCATTGTGGCTTATTGCAGCATGAAACGGGTTTGTTTGAGGGCGAGCCATAACCGAAGCATGGAAACAGTAGATTCCTGATCTTGGAGCTATGAACACACCCGTATGTGGATGAAACGCGTTTCCCTCGTTGAGGACAACTTGCTCGAATAAGATGTTCTGGTTGATGCCGACATTAGTCTGGTCAGTAACTTTGACCGCAGTAAACGCCACTGGCATCTCTGGTATAGTCCTCCGACTCCGCACCTGTGAAATTTCTTCTGAAAGCAAAAATGTTATATTTAACTTACGGACGGCAAAAACAATAAGAAATGGTAAACAACATTGATAGTATTTGCATTTTACTTTAAATGTCGACTTAAAACCAATGTGAGCTTTATAAAGCATTAATGCCATGCAACTTTAAATAATACATATTTAAAGAGATTAAGTGTATATATAAAAATAGTCAGTGAAGTATTTTAAAATCTTAACACTCGTTAGTCTGTCGACCTGCGGGGTCGTTTAATTAGCACGTGCGCCGATCAAGGAGCCCTTAGTTCCGCATTTGGCCCGGCTACATAACTTGAGTCATCATGTTATTATAAAGGACAGTCGTTAAAGAAAGATCGCTTGCTCTTAACTTTACGCCGTGGTAATATCAGTTGTAAATACGGGTGAAATTATTAAAGACAATAATATACACACAGTCCACGTAGAAAACAACTTTAGAAGCAGATAAGTAAACAAGCAAGTATAATGCAATCAAGCAATCATTCATGCTATCAAAAACACGAAAAAGGCAAACAAAACAACACCAAAAACAACAATATAGTGCTACGACAAACACGCATAACCTAAATGTCAGACCATTGACAGCCTACAAGCTGTAGAACGTCATCGGACTGTAGGTTTTTGTAGGATGCGGTTTTCAGCTCATTGATTTCGTTCGTTTGCTGGTCGTTGATTGCTCGTTGCTCGGCGATGAACTCGCGTTGCTCGGCGATAACCGCGAATTGCTCAGCGTTGATCGCACGAAGTTCCTTTATCTCCTTCTTGAGCTGAGCATCTGATAATAACAACATGAACAAGAAATATTTTAATTATCAATAGTCGGCGCTAAATTTGTAAAAAGAAATCGGTAAATTAAATAAAAAGCAGAAATTCTCCAGCAATTCCGACCCCGTGCGAGGCAGAATTTAAGATATTTGGAAATCAATATCTACTAGACGACGCTTTGACTTAGCATGTTATCCTTTCAGTATTGAGTTTTTTGTTGTTGTTTTTGTATGTATCGTGTGACCTGTATTTCCTGTATTCTGTGTGACAATATAAGCTTATGTCAAGTATTTTAACTTTTGTAATTGAACTGACATCATATAATCACTTTATATTTATTTGGATTTTTACTATACGTATCATAAACAGGAACGATATAATTTAAAGAAAATACATTTGCATGAAACGTCACTTTTTGTTTTGACAGCGATAATCGCAAATTGCTCGGTGTTGATCGCACGAAGTTCTTTTATCTCCTCCTTGTGCTGAGCATCTGATAACAACAACATAAGATTCAAAAATGTACAAGAAATCATTTGAATATTAACGATGCTATGTTTGTATCTTTGAGGTCAGAATTGTTTACATCTTACATTTTAACCATATTTAAGCAGCGAAACCTAGTCCCGTAAATATGAGAAACTGCCAAATATAGTTATTTATGCATGTAAAAATATTACAGAAAACATGTATTTGTTGAAAATGTCTACCCGCAAATTCGGCTTTGTTTATTTACGTTTCGACCTATTGCGTCGAAACAGTTAAATAGCCTGACTACAATGGATAGTCTCAGTTGACTCGCTGGTGCAGTGGTAACGCATCTGCTTTGGATGCATAAGGTTCGGGGTTCAATCCCCGGCTCCGGCAAGGGGTTTTATGTTTGATTTTTTGTTTTGTTGTTGTTGTTGTTTTAGTTTTTGTCCAAAAACACATTAATTTTCACAACAATTTGCAATTCATTTTGTAATGCTAATTTATTTAGTATACTGTACATATTGCAAAATTTGTGACGTAATGTAAGGGTATAAAGATACAGACCTAGCGTCTTTAATAGTCGGCCCTAAGTTCGTATAAAATACAACAAGACCTCAATATTCTCTACACGACGCTTGACTTACTAGCATGTTATCCTTATAGTATTGAGTTACTGTATGTACCAGTGTATGTAGCTGGTTTGGATTATATTAAAGCTGCCAATCACAGCCTCAATAACAGTGACCTAATAATGAAAATGAACATAAGCAATGACAATCCTAGTACCTACCAGTCTAAATTGATTCTCAACAAATTTAGAAAGTTTAAAATATACTAGCGTAGTTGTTTTATGTGATTTATGTCAAATTTGAAACGGATTTGTTTTAATTCTGAAGGGCGAATAACTTGGTCAAAATGAATATTGTAGTTATTAAAGTGTTTCCTTAAATATTGCTTCTTGACAAGTTTTCTGATGCTGCATAAATAACACCTTTGTAGAAGATGCCATATGTAGAAACAACTCTTAACGTCGGCGAAAGAGTGACTATAGCATAGCTTTACATACTTCTCAGTATGTTTCTACATATATAAAAAATAAATAATTATATAAAAAAAAATACCATTTGTTGCCATCCGTTCTTCCAGAGCAATCAAACGCACCTTGACGTCATCATTGGCACGTGCAAGGCAGACCAGGAACAGACACAGTACAGTCACAACTCCTTTCATTTTTCATGAGTGTGTTTGGTCACTAGATCTGAATTTGCAATAGAAATATGTGGTGTTATGACTAAGGTAAAATTTAGTTCATTGGAAGTTCTTATCTTCAGATGTAGATTACGTGGCCCATAAATAGTGTCGCGGCCAATCTGTAATACATGTATCACATTTTACTTACAGCCGAGCACCGGGCAATACATTATTGGGTCAAACTGAAACAAAGTTCATCAACTTAAACTGCATACGTATTTAACTTGCCATCTCTCTTCTGAGACATGCCGTGTTTATCTTAACAATTTTAATTCATAATAATTCAGGCGTCTAGAATATTTTGTGAACTAAATAAAGATTCCTTACCGTGTGTAAATAGAATTTATTTCATCTCGACTGTGCATTTTATGTGGCACTTTGTACACGAGATACAATCGAATTTTCGACGAGCTAGGTTGCTTGTTTGAGCTGGGTACATAGTGTGTCCTGTATTTCCTGTATTCTGTTTGACAATATAAGCTTTTGTCAAGAATTTAAACATTTTAATTGAACTGATATCATATAGTCACTTTACATTTATTGGGATTTCCACTATAAGTTTCATAAACAGGAACATAAATTATTTAAAGAAAATACATATTGCATAATGCCCTTTTTGATTTGAAATGACACTAACTTTTTTTCGGAGCGATTCGTCTGCTTGTTCGGGTATTTGCGTTAGAATTATCCAGTGCACATTATTGGATTTTATATTATAATTTTTAATGCGACCCTGATAAGATAAATGCATAGTCTAGTAGTTTGAATGTGCGCCCGTAACGCCGTCGGTCAGAGATAGAACACAACTAAACGCTCGTTTTCGCTAAACTTTATATTTATTTCTTGCAACAATTGCAATATAATAGAGCCTAAATTCTTTAAAGTGAAATTTTCGCTGATGTCTTTGTTGTGTTTATGTCAATATAATTCTTTTACTGTGTTTAATTACACATAATAAACACATTCAATGGAACTAGTTATAGATGTCCCTATTGCATTTTCAAAATAAAATAAATCTCATCTACTAGTCGTTCTCATTCAAAATGTGAATACATAAAGGTTCATAAAATCCCTCAAACTAAAAACATTCTTACCCGGTTATCGAGCCTTAATCGTCGGTGTGACAGGGTAGCACCTATACCACAGACCTTTCGATGATTTTTTCATCAAGACACCGCACGGAAATACGACGTTTTAATACAGAATTGCGTAGACTGCCTCTTGAACAATTAAAACTATTCGTTGATGTTTAATGATAAACTCGGTCGTTTATGAATTATTCAAGAATTGCACTTGAAATCAAATGGATACTTGAACACCCGAAATGTATTCAAATATAAATCACTTTTGTTCAATCTGACCTTTAAACAAGTATGAGTTCCTGCCAATATCAGATCCTGTCCAATCCGTTTCCTTTAATTGCGAAAACGATGTTGTTATAGAAAAGTTAAGTCGCCTAACGATCTTCAATTTATACGCAGATACCTTTCCTTTCGTTTACAGACTCCCCACTCCAACCGAAAAACCCTTTTGTCTATTTTTCGGCGTCGTAATGACGAACATGTTCTTATTAAATTATGTGATGTACTTTGTTCAATCCGTGCACCATCTTCCGGTCTTCGGCCGGCGTCCGTCATGTAGACGGGAACAAGGCGCTATTAGACTTCCATATGAGAATTTGACGACACGTAGATGTAGAATACAGACGCTGTCCGGCGCCTCTAGCATTTATAATCATGTTAAACAACTATAAAAGTCATCCAGTACCGGGACGATTCTTGAAATAGTCTGTGTTTAGCCATTGCGGAAATGATAGGGAGGCAGTTTTTCTATTGCAATTGCTCAGTTGCCTATTGTTGGTCTTGTTAGTCCCGAAATATGCGGGGGGAAAGATTATTCAATACGTTGTTATATTGTTTTGATTTATTGTCAATGATTAGAATACAATCCAAATACACAATATACTGTAAAAATGAACTATTTTTTAGAATAGAAAATGGCAGTACATTGTTTACATGCATGACGTATAGTAATTTCAATTAAAGATATCAAGCTTTAAAGATTGTGTAACAAGTACAAAGATATATTTTAAAATATTTTATGCAAAATAACCTATTTATACACCATTTTAGCATAACCATTGCCTATTAGTTATTATAAAATACATGCACTAAGGTAACTTGATTATCATTCGAAACTAATTGTCATTAGCTATACAGATCATGCGCTGGGAGTGTGCTCGACGGTGTGTACGTCCGTGCATGTGAGGCACACCTACGAATCCGGGGTGAAATCATTTATTTGACCATGCACTCATATATAATCCGATTATTCCCACAACGTTTGACCATATTGTACAGCAAAGACCCATGTACCTTTAGTATTTTATTCATATGTTAGTATCAAACTGGCTCTATATCGATAGCTGTACCGCAGTGGTATAGGTGTTCGAGTGCAAAGTTGATAACACAGGTTCAAATCCCCGAGAAGGAAAATAAGTTTAGATACATACAAACGGCGCGGAACATGCACAAATGGTCAAAATGTCAAAACGAGACTTAGTGATAAAATGACAAAACAGATCGTTTCAACTACAGCAATATATTTTAAAATGGAGCAGCATTCTACGTTTGTCAAACGCACGTTTGTTGGAACTGATGAGCGTAAAGAGCCCAGACACGGCAGCAGAAAAAGAGGAAAAATATGTTTAAGTCGGAGTCGAACCCTTGTTATTTTGATTTACATCCGAAAACTTTAACCACTGGTCTAATTTTCCATACATCAATGTTGTAAACAGCACTGCAAATAACCTTTCTCTTATTGTTTGGCAGCTGTAAACATAAGTAATAATTGATAACGAACACTAACGAAGTTTCATGAGTGAAAGGTCAGTGCAATGTCAAATAAAAAAGATAATACTTAACAAGTACGTATTTGAACAACAATATTGTTATCTACCCTGTTGCTCTACCAAAAAGATCGGGCATTGAAACAGATATAAACGTTAAATACGTATACACAGCGCATGGGGTTAAAAATGGTTGTAGCTGAACCACATACATCAAATGTTTTACCTTTAAAGATGCAAGGTCTGTATCTTTTTACCCTTATTAACGGTCACAAATCATGTAATACGTTGAGTATACTAAATAAATTAACATTGTAAAAAGAATTGCAATATTTTGCGATAAATAATGTGTTTTGGACAAAATAAAAACATAACAACAACAAAACAAAAAATCAAACATAAAAACCCTTGCCGTAGCCGGGGATTGACCCAGGGACCTCTTGCACCCAAAGCGGATGCATAACCACTGCACCACCGAGACAACTGAGAATATCGATTGTAGTCAAGCCATTTAACTGTTTCGACGCAATCGGTCGAAACGTAAACAAACGAAGCCAAATTTGCGGGCCAGACATTTTCAACAAATACACCTTTTCTGTAATATTTTGCATGCATGAACTACTATATTTGGCAGTTTCTCATATTTACGGGAGTAGGTTTCACTGCTTGAATATGGTTTAAATGTTAGATGTAAACAATTCTGACCTAAAAGATACAGATCTAGCATCTTTAAAAGAAGTTTTACTTCTATAGCCTCAACATTCGACAATGTAGAACAGAACATAACAGAACGTTTACTCCTCAACTACACGCAATACATACGTAGTTTAAAGTGGGTCAACATGACCCATGATCAAACTTATCACAAAAAATAATAAATAAACAAATGTATATAAACAGACGAAAACACACATTACACAATGAAAAAGTATAACATTAATTTTACATTTTACAGATGGAGCTAGCAACAAAAACGGTTATGTTAAAATTTCATTCACACCACAGCCTTTGCATGCGTGCATGCACGCACACATATTCACACACAGAGTAGCAACAAAATAAATATATTACGATTTCATTACACGCACGCATGCACGCACGCACACATACTCACAGAATAAAACAAAACTACTACAAAAACATTTCATTTACTCAGTTACATTTAAACGCACGCATGCACATACTCATACTTGCAACGTTCAAAAACAAGTATGGTTCAATTTCATTTACACATACGATAATATTTGCACGCACACATGCACAAATAGATACACATATTACTTTTAACAAAAATATCCATCACAAATACTTTTAACAGTCTTTTTTTAAATACGGTAACATAAAGAAAACATCTTCGCTTGATTTAGAGATGGAACTTATTTTATCAAATGCATTACTGTATAAACCTAATTAATGATTGGGTATATTTAAACGTGTTGATAAAATTCGTATATATTTCTATCTTACATACACATGGCATTGTAAGTTTGGTCTATTTGAATTATTTCATATTGTTGACAGGACCCTAACAGTAAATTATTACCATTACCTATCATTCCCAGTGTGTGTTACCCTTGTTCGAAACGAAATAACAAGAGTAATAGCATGGTTCTACTCAGTACAGTTACTTAAAACTTTTTCTTGTATTTTATCTAATTGTCTCCCTTGCGCCATTAATTCAACTTCATACATGTAGGTTCTTAAAATAGATATATGCATATCATCTATATGTATGATTCGGGTATTATTATTATTATATACCAAATTTCTTCAGCACTTTTTTCATGCACATTAACACTGTACAATTTAAACAAAAAATGATACAATATTTAAAAACGATTTAAAACAATAATATTGCAAGTCAAAAATTCAATTCACATGTTGTTTAAAAAGTAAAAAAGACCCACATAAAGGTAAATATAAAACATACAATTAAGACTTAAGAATTTGTTTAAAAGTGACACTGGTACACATTTAGTCAGGCCAAATAAAACCTCTTACAGAGTGAGTTTTAGTGCTCTTTTAAACACTGGTAGAGTTTCACAGCTTTTTAGTGTTTTAGGTACTAGGATATTCCAGAGTTTAGGGGCTGCCGTCATAAACGCACGATCACCGTATGTCACAGTCCTACTACGCGGTACAATCAGTGTTAAACAATCATTCTGGGACCTAAGTTGTCTGGAGGGGATATAAATGTCCAACATATTTCGTATGTATGTGGGTGCCTGTCCGTGAAGCGGCTTAAACACACATGTAAGGAGTTTGTACTCAGCTCTGACGTGCACAGGAAGCCCGTGCAGTTCCTTTAACACAGGGGTTATGTGGCAGTAACGTGGTGTCCTGGTACTAATGCGAGCCGCCGTATTATAAACTTTTTGGAGCTTGTTGAGAATGTGCTTCGGAGATCTATATAGCAATGAATTACAGTAATCTAGTCTTAATGCCACTAATGATTTTATCAGGGTTCTGGTTGAATCAACAGTCAAGTATTTCCGAAATTGACCTACTTGTCGAATGTGCATGAAGCATGAACGAGAAACTGAGTTTACATGTTGTTCCATGTTTAAATGGGAGTCCAGTACTGCACCAAGGTTTCTTTCGGTTGTTGATGGTTTTATAACCGAATCACCTACTCTCACAGTAAGATCTTCGACGTCACGCCGTTTGGGTACAAAACCAATCACCTCTGTTTTGTAAGCATTGAGTTTGAAGAAGATAGTGTTCATCCATAGTATGATGTCATTAAGGCATGCTTCAATCCGTCGCAAGGTCTCATTGTGTGCAATTGTTTCCTTTGGTTTAAACGCCATGTACAATTGCGAATCTCAGCGTAGAAATGATGTTGAAGTTTGTGCTTTCGACAGATCGCGCACACAGGTTTGGTGTACATGATGTAGTTCTTCGGGCAAAGAACCGATCCCTGTGGCACAGAAAATATCATACTTCAAATATTTGACAGTTCTCCGTTGACGCAGACAGTTTGATGACGCTCACATAAATACGATGTCATTCACTGTAAAGGTTTGCCTACTATGCCGAAGTATTCATCAAGTCGGCAAAGGAGGGTACTATGGTCAAATGTATCAAACGCAGTAGAAAAGTCCAACATGACTAGCACAGTAGTTGTGTTCAAGAGAACAGAGACTGTCGTTTTGTACACACAAACAAGCAGATTCTGTTGAATGAAACTGCTTAGAAGCGGACTGACGCTCTTCATGAAGTTTATGTGCAGATAGGTGTCTTTCAAGTTGAGAATCGACAGCTTTGGTGTTTCAGGGTCAACACTGTCTGTCTGTTGGTGAGACTTGATCCTGGCTATATCACTACGTACATGTATGCCTTCAACCTTATCTACAAAGAAGTTGCTAAAGTCTTGTGCTAGAACGTTTGCAGGTTTACCAGATGGCAGCACAACATCTGTGGTTTCACCCATCAAGTGCCGGGTCACTTTGATAATGTTGTTCATGTCACGACCACATGACACTACTTTCTCAGTGTAGTATTTGAATTTTGACATGTTCAGAGGCTTATTGGTAACAGCGCATTGGTTTCTGTAAATCGCGTGATCAAATGTCAGTCCAGTCAACCGCCACTTTCGCTCTAATTTACGTCTAAACATTTAAATGTTTAGCATCGTGCAGTTCTTGGGAATACCACGGATTCATTGGTCTTAGTACTATGCTCTTGGACTTGAGAGGTGCGTGTTTGTCAAGGAGGAAAGACAGGCCATTGCTGTAGACATCAACAAGTTCATCAACATTGGAGCTTTCCTGTACTCTATTTAAAATGCTTGATGTCAAAATATCTGTCTTAAACTCATTTACATCTGTCGATTTAAATTTTCTGTAAGCCACAGTTGTTCGTACTGGTGGTGGTTTTGACACACTGGCATTAAATACAACAGCGAAGTGATCGCGAGACGTATTCCCGTTATTGTCTGGGAGTCCAGGGTCAGATATTTCTACATTTGATACCGCTGTGTCTATATCTCTGGTAATCAGTACATCTAGTATGTGGCCTGCTACATGAGTTGGCTCGGTGACGTGTTGTCGCATGCCACACGCTTCCAAAACACCGTTGAATATTGCGTGTTAGGGTTTGATAGATTGTCCAGGTGAAAATTAACATCGCCCACTACAAGAATATCGTTCTCAGCAGTCGTAAAATTTGCAAGAACTGTTGGCCATTCGTCATCGAGAAATGTACTAGTCTTGAGCCCATTTTGTTTGTTTGGAGGCGGCCTATATACTACAGAAAATCGTAAAGAAAAGTTTTTTACAGTGAGGTTGCAGTCCATATATTCAAACGAGGTAACATAAGAATTGCGACTGGATGCAAGCATAGTTAGTTTGAGGTGTGCCTTTTAAATAACCGCTACTTAACCACCCCGACCTTGACGAGGAACATTTTGTATCCACTAGGCACTAATTCGGCAATACACGCTTTGTCACCCGGACCACCAAGCCACGTTTCTGTCACAGCGATAATGTCAAAATCGTTTGAAATTACATAATCAGATAAGACAAAAGTCTTATTTTTCACTGATCTTGAATTGTGACAACATATTTTATTCTTATTTTGCCCTTTACAAACAGGCCGTGGTTCAGATATGATCTTTTTCAAGTTGTCATGATTCACACTGTTTATATTGGGACTTTGTCTATGTTCAATATTTGTTATTCGTGTTGATATATTCTGAGGTAAGGTTCGAATATTATGAAGATGGACTCCATCATTTTTGTCCCATATTCGTCTTTCATTGACATGAACCCCCTCTAGTACCCCTATATTGCTGTAGTATGTCTAGCTGTTTCAATGTTTTTAGTACACATGGATCAAGTTTTGCTGGTGATAATTGCCTTATATTGTTTAGAACATAACCTACATTTCTAGCCAATGAGATGACTCGGTTGCCTCCACTAAGAGCCACTCTTAGTTGTTAAGATTTGACTCTTAATGGAGGTCACATGTTGCCTTGGTGGGAATTAA
>Ga0224511_10002655_pt1 | contig 12230 bp, 8 predicted proteins | sample SF_May12_sed_USG_2_FD_169988 | JGI IMG/M metagenome (GOLD analysis project Ga0224511, IMG submission 169988) | Sediment microbial communities from San Francisco Bay, California, United States - SF_May12_sed_USGS_8_1 | ecosystem: Environmental > Aquatic > Marine > Sediment | place: USA... | reverse complement strand
CATTGTTGACCTTGCTTCTCTGTTTTGATTTTTGCAAAAGTGATTGTTCCGAAAGCCTAGCCTTTACTTGTCTTGATGTCTGTTTTAGTCATTTTCAAAACAGATACTCTTTGTGTTGACTTTTTCCCTTGTTTCGTTTTTCTCATGCTGATTAAATGTTGTACATGTGTGTGATTTATACATAGTTAAGTGACGATTAAAACGGTATAGCCTAAATGCATAGTTCCGCAAAACTTTAATCTCCTCTCCTTTCTGAACGTTTCTATTGGTTGTGTGATAAGGTTTATCACAAACAGGAAATACACGTTCTTTTGAATTTACAAGGTAAGCTTGTGACCTGCCAATCCTAATTCACTGGATTTAAATTGACCATGTACTATTATGAATGACCATAATTGACAGTTGGGGAAAATACGTTCAGGATAATTTGTTGTCCCTAACACAATATTACAGAAAGAATTTCACCATCAGGTAGTTGATTACAATATAAAACATATATGTTCGTGATTAAAACAATTGTTAACCAAAATTGGTCAGTGTTAAAGATCTATCTGTCTTGTAACGTACATTCACCTGACGGATATCACCGTTTGAGTGGTGTTGGTGTATCAAACGCACGGGCAATTGTATAGATGACTTCAACAAGGAAATTGGTAAAATAATTATTCTGTTGTTCACAAGGGTGTTGTCAATCAACATGTTTCCGTTACAATGCCGACGTTTTTTAAATATTATACCTGGTTATAACAGTTTCGGCATATGTGTTATAAAAACAACATTTTCTAGCATTGCTTAATTGTCTGGGTCAGATTGGAATTTGTGTCGTTCAGCTAATTTTTGTATCATGCTGGATGTAAATATATTTCAAAATGTATTCTTCAGATGCATACTATTATAGTTTTGCAACTTTGTTCTATAAAGCAATACATTTTTAAAGCCTTATTGCATTAACTTGACAACTAATGACCATTCAGTTATTTCACATACAAAGTGTGTGTGTGATTATACACATTAATAAGTAACTGAAGATTTTATACGCAAGACCTCTGGTTGCATGTCACGAAAACGCTAATTTTCACAGACATTCAGTAGATCGATGCTTTCGTCGGGTTATGGATACACGTGCTTGCGTGTTCATGCATTTTTCTTGTCGCTTGAAACTTTGTTTGTTTCAATGTCTGGCTAAAAGCGTTACATTCGGATTTTTAACAAAGACAATGAACATGCACACTTTCATACAATTAAACATCCGGTTTCAACTTGTTTACAAACGATTGTTGGTAGCCTAATGTTCTTGTCGGTGTAAATCAAATTATAGTTTTAAATTTTGTTTTGCTCAAGGAGATTGAACGCTGCTCTAGTCTAACACGTTGTTTGCTTTCGTGGCGTTTATAGAGCTTCTTATATTGTTAACAAGTGCCATTTCGGTGAAGCTGTTGACATGCTTACACCACATCAATACATTCAAACCTCAGTGGAGTTCCTGCACGTAATGTTCTTACGGGAGGGCACGTGAAATAAGATTTTCTATCGTCGTGACAACCGACGTTTTTGATAAACGTTGGACCGACATCTGGAACCGAACTATAGCAACATTGTGCGAAACTAAACACACAGGCAGACATACAGAATATTTATTGACGTAAACCTTTATACTGTGACTTTGACTTTACAAAACACAATTCACAGAATGAAACATATCTTTGACATCAAATTTGTAGACACAAATATATAACAGATATGATAAATCATATAACTGGTTGTTGGCATTAAAATAATATTTTGTGTTTATGTTTTATTATAGAATGTTCTTTGTCATTATCACTGAATATCCAACGGCCATACTTCTTTATACAGATTTTAAACGTATCATTATGGAATTACTGTATGTTAAAATGTTATAATGTACACACAACATCTATTTCTACAGGAGGTGACGGCTTAGCGTAAAGCTGCTTCTTGTGATATTTCAACTAAAATCACTATGTTTCGAATTGCTATATTAACTGATTTTACTGGAAATTAACAATTTTGCATTTTTGCAATATAATTATCATAGAAAAAGACATGTTTTTGGCCCGAGTCGAATATTTAACCCGGGGCGGCGAAAACGCGCGTGAGTGCCTTATCAAAAGTAATGTGCGTCTCCCAACAGCCCTAAGGAATGTAAGTGCTTTTAAAGGTTATAAAGATTACTTATATAAAACTGATGAAAGGGAAAGCCCTCAGGAAGCATAGCCTGCACGAGAAAACAGCAGCCTCGGTTTTATTGAAGCTGTTCATCAGTAGTAATGAATGATGCCACACCACTGACGCCCCCTAGCGCATGAGCAGAACTCCATTTTCAAATGTAAACAACATACATGTACACTCCATGATCCCTGAGGACCAGACAAATATGACTACACAATGATGTAGTACGGGGCGACTTTTTACAGCCGCCACACAGGCACTAAACAACAGCTGTAGTAAGTAATATTAAAAATATATAAAATACATTTTCAACGCTGGTTGCTAAGGACTCTATCCAATCAGAATTGATCTTGAGAAATTACTGCGTTTGTCACGGGGTAGAAATTTCTTTGAAAATAAAGCAAATGTACGACATTTCTGATTGCATAGTTTAGCAACAGCCACAAGTAATGTTCTGTGTGTATTAAGTACATGCCGTTTAAGAACTGTTCAGTATTACATTATCGCACGAAGCAGCTTTAATACAACCACAAACACTGACAAGAGTGTATCTAAGGAATCCTCGGGGCGTTTCTAGACACCTTTTCGTCAAAATTGTGGTGTTGTGTACAGTAATGGTAAAATAAGACGATTTGATGATTAAAATACCGTAATTACCCTATGTTTTCGAACGCTAAAAATAATTATTTCGGTGAAAAATGGAGGTGTTCGAAAACAAAGGGTGTCCGAAAAACATGTTTTTGGACGCTAAAAATTCATTATTGCTGTGAAAAATAGGAGGTGTCCGACAACAAAGGGTGTCCGAAAACATTGGGTACCGTAACATTGTTCACACATATTGAAAACACCATAAAACATATATTGTGTTAAATAGTCATCATAATATCACACTGACAAAAACACAGCAAAAATGTTCCATCTACGAAGGCATACAATGATTTTTCCTGATACCTGCTATCAATATTTGCTAATGCATTGACGGATTTTAAAGACGTAACGAGTTTCAATTGATACACAATTAAATAAAACATATCGTTTTTAATACAAAAACATTTTTCCTTCTTTTTCCTGAATTGTGTGTTTTATAATTTTAATACATTTCAAATAAATCAGTTTAATTACACTTCAAATTGCTTATAAAGCTATGTCCACAAGCATTGAAAGCAAAAACAACGAAGGCACAACTATAAATCATACATACATCTGATTATTGTCATACACACAATGCCATTTGAGTTTTACGATCATTTAAAGTGTAAGCTTCTGCATTTTACCATGTTCTAAAACAAGAACTGGTTAGATCAACAATTCGGGTACAGTGTGATCGTCATTAACGAAATGCTAAACACTTACATTCAGTCCATGAGGTCAATAATATTCAACGTTGTATCTTATTATTATCATGTTAAATATAAATTATGACTTTTAATAAAAAGTTTTTTTTGACAGAAAACAAGTTCCTTTTGTACTAATTAACGACATTTTTCTAGATTACGTGCATTTCCTTATAATAAAACACATTCTCCATTAAAGAAGCACATTACTGGTGTTTTCCCAGGTCAGGGTGTCATCTCAATATGGGCAAAAAATTGTGTTTACACAACATTGTCATGAAATTGCTTAATGCAACACAATTAAGGTAGAAGTTGTTTACTTAAAAGAAATGTAGTTGCACTGTATGTGAAAGAGATTTATTATGCGTGGGTGTAATTGTTAAGTTTTGGTTATAGGTTAGATGTTAAATCAAATACATTTTATTTGTAATATCAGGCAAGGATCTTTTTTAGAAATACACGGAACTTCAATTCTGACATTTCAAATCATTTTGAGACATCCCCAACTGTACTGCACTGTACTGGAGAAATCACCTACTCACAGAAATATGTCACATAATGTACAAAATGTATTACACAAACATTTAAATGGGAAATATGTCGCAATATTTGTGCAGTACTTAATGCATTTTCATATCAATATTGCTTTGCTTTATTAGATCTACATGAGAACACACAAACTTCGGTCGAAAGTTGTTCACATAGAGACTATTTCATACAGATGCTTACAAACATCATTGCAAGCGTCGCGTTATTCCGCGGAAAAAACGTACGTAATCATTAGGCAGCAAATGCATTTTATGGGGTCCAATGGACATTTTAATAGACTTCAGGATTAGACTTTATGTACTTTCGCTAGCAAAAATATTACTCTTTAAAACAAATTTTATTTCGTTATTAGGGAAATTTCGTTATTGGCGACCGCACTGTATTTTTTAATTTTAACATAACAGAACATAACCATTAGGATATCAAAGTTATAAACAAATGTGTGTGGTTGTAATTTCAAATGGCATGTACACACATGTGGTTTATGAAAGATACATTGTACCACTATTGGTATCATAAACAATTTTATTCTGCAGAGCGATTTAGAAACACTTTCAAGTTGAAACCTTTTCCTAGGGCTGTGTCCATGTCTATGGATACGGACAGCCCAGCACTTCCATTCTGTCTTTCCAAGTGAGAGGATAAAGACGGAGACATTGTGCGGTTATCGGAGTTGGCAGTCTGTTCTCAACAAGTCCGAGATTTTCTGTGTTAGCAGGAAACGTCTGGAAAACATCAACACAATGTTTAAAAACGAAGCAAATATAAATTTGCCCAATGTGGACTGAAAATGCGATTGATTGTATTAAAATATTGTTTGGTGATTCATTTATAACACAAACTAATTGCAATTATACTGAGATATTAACGGTGTTGCGATATAATCTACTATTATATAAAATCAAGTTTTTCATTAATTAATACTATCTGTGTCATAGTTAAACTGCTTTTAATTTATTACTTAAACTTCGCTTTTGCATAAGGGAAATAATCAAAAGGTTTTCACAGAGCACCGAGTAATCAAATATACTCATGTTTCATGTTGACAAATATCTTGGTAATCTTTAATAAACAAGCGGAAGGTTTTTTAATTGGAGTTATGTTCTGTCTTATTCCCATACAATTAATTAGTCTACCAGCTACAGTGTGAACCAGAATTCCACGGATGACGTTGCTAGCATAGTATGTTTTGCTTAAAACTTGTCAAACTTGTCAATCTTGCTTACAACATTGTTGCCAAAATCATCCAGCAGGGCGTTGAAGGAGTCGCATGTGGTACTGGTACTGTATTCCAAACGGTAAAGTGTCATCCAGTGCGTGTTGCTCTCTCGTCCGCGTGTTTGAACTGCTACCATGGTGCTCATGGTATTAAATTTAACCTAGAATAATAGAAAAATCTACACATTTTACTTTTTAAAATAACACAATAGATAAAGTAACGATAGTAAAAATGATTTTAAAATTGTTTTATTATACGCAACAACTTGCATGCCTGCATGTACCTGAATGTACATTCTTGGTTCTGGGGCATTTGTTTCATTTGTTGAACATAACCAACACGAGGAACCGGCAGTGTTATTTATACGGGCACGTCGGGGTCCATGATAGTTATCATATTCGCTCGATGCCGTCATTTGTGCATCTGGTACAGGGGTGTTTCCACTGACCAATGGCGCTTCCGCAGCACACGAAGGCGCTAGTTTAAATAATACGCATTTCTGTCATGACAAAAATGTCATATCATAATACAAACTATCAAACCGCATTAAGGATTTGGTGATATAAAATCAGATCAGTTACTGAACAGTGACACATTATTGCAGACGTACGAAATGTCGCTTAATACGCATTAGCATAATTATTTTATTTCAAAGATCCTCCTACTTTTTGACCAAATGATTATGGAGTAGTCTTAGTCTTTATTACATAAAATAAATGAAATGGTTGTACATACTCGTTTAAAAACAATTTGTACTGTACTTAAGATTTATTTAATAAACAAAGATAATCTAAATTATTTATTTACACGGTCGCTTTGTATTGTTGGTCTTGCTCATATAATATTATAATTACACTCAATAATACACTCAACAGACAGTTCGCCAACCGTGATCATTTATAACAGAAAATGGTCAATTTTAATCCAATGGATTAGGGTAATGATTGTCTGATGACAATCTGACCTAGTATAAAAAACGGAAGGCGTGCTTCCTGTTTGTGATAATCCTTATCACACGAACAAACGAAACAAACAGAAAAGATTGAAGTTTTGTTGAACTGTGCATGAAACAGAAATGTTCTAGTAAACATTAACTTGAACATTTTACAACTGAAGCATAGGCAGAATATTTACCAATCTCGCACCGTTGACCCGTGAATCCGATCTCACATTGACACGTATAGTTGGCCACTTGGTCGAAGCACGTGCCGCCGTTCTGGCAGGGGTTAGTTGCACACTCGTCGATGTCTTACAAAATGAAATGTACAGGTAATCACATACACGTGTATCGTTTGTCGGATTTAAAAAACGATTATTGATAGAAACAACGCAGCTCTTTTAACTCATAGAGTATTTATGAACGCTTACATATTTATCCACGTTTATATGTTGACAATGTGTAAACATAATTGTGTTTGAATTGAGACAATCTATCTGCGTTTAACTGGCAAAGAACCACATTTAAACAACCGACTCATAAAGCATACAAAGAATATATACCAGATTCGCACCGTTGTCCCGTAAATCCGCTCACACATTGACACGTGTAGTTGGCCACTTGGTCGAGGCACGTGCCACCGTTCTGGCAGGGGTTAGCAGCGCAGAGGTCGATGTCTTACAATATAAAAACAAGATATCCGCAAATCGTGTGTCTGGTTAAAAATGTACTCAGTGGCTTAAGTAATCTGAAAATAGGAAGACCTAAGGAAGAATGGGGAAACAGAAGCATTGGTTTTATTTCAGCTGAGCATTGATGTTAATAAATGAAACCACACCGTTCTTTAAACAAATTGTAAAGCATTCTGTACGCAAAGCACAACATTATTGTTTATTACACTAAACAATATTTACCAATCTCGCACCGTTGACCCGTGAATCCGATCTCACATTGACACGTGTAGTTGGCCACTTGGTCGGTGCACGTGCCACCGTTCTGGCAGGGGTTAGTGGCGCAGAGGTCGATGTCTTACAATTAAGTTTCATGTATTACCGAAATTAAGTTATCATTACGAATTTCTTTAAACACAATGTAAATAAGTACGTACGCTTATGTATAACATAAACAACCTATTTTGTTGATACTGTGTTTATATTACAATATTTGTGCTTGGAATCAATAATTAAAAGTGCTTTTATTTGTGTTTAACATATGAACTGAAAACATTAACTGCGCTTAACGGGCCTAGTGACACACATAGTTTATATATATCATATATTATATGCAGGATAGTATTTACCAATCTCGCACTGTTGACCAGTAAATCCGTTTACACACTGACACGTGTAGTTTGCCACGAGGTCCTGGCACGTGCCGCCGTTCTGACAAGTGACACTAGCACAGTCGTCGATGTCTTATTATAAAATAAAAAACAACAACATGTAAACCGGTAAACTTCAAGCTGAGTTTAAGGCGATCTTTTAAATATAAGCTAAAATTTAGGGTTTATGTGCGAACGTGTTCTTGTTGCTAAATCTACCATTACCTTATAATCCGTCTAATATAAACTGACTGTTCTTAAATTGCTGTATATATAATCTATTCAATATCCTCTTAATAGAGAAATAGGGAAATAAAGAGTTGAATTGAATTGAATTGAATTGAATACCGGTTTCACAGTGGAGTCCCGTGTATCCAGGCGCGCAAGAACACGTGTACTGACTAAGCCCGTCTGTGCACGTTGCGTTGTTTTCGCACGGATTCGGGATGCACTCGTTGACGCCTGCACATAAATTGCCAATGGTGGTTGATTTTCGAAGGGCATTTATAATCAACTAAACATATAATGAGGCCGTCACACTGTATCGTTCTTGCCAGACGTCTCTGAACGTTTCAATCGTTCAGTTTTTGAGCCTTCTAGAATAAGAATGACACATCTTGCGTATGGTTAATGTGTGGCTAACGCACAAGTGTGGCAAATCACAGGAATCGTATAAAAACGACCAAGAAAAATAACCCTGAAATGATAAGCGTGTGGTTACGTCCAATTAGCGCGCAACGAACGATTTGTGGACGTTAGACGAGCGTGTTGAGTGCGTAACTTACGCGTAAATAACGACAGAATAGCTTCTTGCTGGTGTATTATGTGTACGGCCAAAACGCTGGAAAGTTCAAAGTAAAATCAGTTTCTTCTTGTGAGTTTCAACAGTCAGCCCCATGCCGCCACAGAGTCGTTCACTCCAAAACGAACGATTCATAACACTCAAGTAATTCTAAACAAACGGCTGGACAACGATAGCCTTACGCTTGCAACACTCGGGGAAGGTTGGTAAAACGTTCCACGAACGTTGTTCTTAAACGTTCTTCATCGTTTAAACCTCTGTTCCTTTTTTCCGGACGTTCTAGCATTGTCAGCCTTTTACCGGCAATTACCGACGTTCACTAGCGTTCACACAACGCTCTTTGGTGTTTTCCAAGCGTTTATGGGCGACTACCAACGGTTTCTCAAACGTCATAGAGCGCTGACAAGAATGTTATAGTATGACGGCCCTATAACAACAGTGTGAGTAAAACTTCATTAAGAAAATGAATCATGATAGAAACACTGATGTTTTTTTCAAATGGGTTGAATATAAAAACACCTTGTGGGAAAATGTAAACGCCTGACGCCTCTACAGCCGCATCTACGACATCTGTGTCCATGTCAAGGCTTAGATGGCAGGATTTCGTTGATTTGTCGTAGCCGGCAACGTTGCAATTGCCTTTCTTTCCTTCTTCATAACACTTCTTTACGCATTCTATTTTCGAATACGACTGTAAAGTCGTATGACTCGTCGAAACATATTTGCCTTTTATAAACTCCGTTTTTATGTCTTCAATATGTCCCTCAGAAAGAACATTAGAAAGCATAAAGATAAAAGCAGTCTTAGCAGACATTTTGCCAAAATAATGTCTGTACAAGAAAGACTTGCCCATTTTTGTTTGTTGAATTACCATGCGCACGTTAGTGTTAACGCCATGGCGTTTTCGCTACAAATGAGAAAACGCAGTAGGTAACTATTCCTCAGTTGTAACTGTCAAAACCGGTTTCTGCAAGTTATGAAAACATTTTGCAACCACAATTTAAATCGTCCCATCGACACACATAACGAAACATATTTACGAAGGGCGAAACTGTAGGAAACGCTTTATTTACAAATCGGAGAAAATCTGAATTTATGAAGCAAGCCTCTTTGGTTTAGTATTTATATTACCACGACATACAACTTCCAAACGGAAGTCATTTCAATATGTATTCGTTGACAGTTGTTCCTAAGCTTTCTCCAACTTATTCTTTTGTTTTGCAAACCTTTTCATGTTTATATTTAATGACCACTTGAAACTATACCTTGTCTCATACGATTGTCCAGAGTACCTATATCTGTCTGATATTGTGGACCGCCATAACACAAGTAAACATTTGACACTGAGAGGCTACTGTGCCCTAGCAGCGTCAATACAGCCTCTGCTGCGTTCTCAGTGTGATATTTTAGCGTAATCGAACCACACTCTCTTCTGAATAGCCAACATATTTATTTGTTTAAAATACCTCAAAAACCATACTGTGATATCTATATCGTATAACTAGTAAATTTCAAACTTAGTTTTAAATCACACTTTTTGTCGTGACAAATCTGTAGTATTCGCAAAATATTGTGTTGTCCCTCATCTTGACCTGATAAAACGCTCTTCATACGCTTATAATACTCAACACATAATTAAGACATATGTAATATCCCAGTCTGCTACCAAGCCGCAATGCATAGTTCTGCAAAACTTTAATCTCTTCCCCTTTCTGTACATTTCTTTTATTCGTGTGATATGGTTTATCACAAACAGAAAGTACGCTGTCTTTTGTATTTACTAGATCACATTGTCACCTGACAATCATAACCTAAATTCATTAGATTTAAAATTGACCAGACCATATACTGTTAAAAATGATCATGGCTGACAGTTGGGAAACTGTCCATTACCCGTCGTTGCGGATAAGAGTGGACAAGAGCTAATGAATTGCATCTGTATTGATTGTGTATTGCGTATGAGACTACCTACAATAGGGAGGTTGCGAAATCGACCTAAACCTCAACCTTAACGCGCACTGGCTTATTCATGTTGAAGTTGAAGTCGTTAGCAAAATGTGAGTTGCGAAACAAGACGTGAACATGTGTTAATTCAAGCATAACATACTTAAGTTAATGCCTTTAAACAGTCTAACATTGAAACGATAGGATTTTATGTGTATTAAATTTATTGACGATTTGTGACAACCATTATTTCATGAAATTGCAATTATTTCTTTAAATCTGAAGAAGAATAGCAATATCTGTGTTTTGGTCTTAAAATTATATATATTTTTTTACTTATGTACATGTATATGTACATGTGCGTTATGTAGTCTATCAAGTTAGTGAGGGTGCCCCCATCCCATTTTGGCTTGTAGTATTCAGTATCAAAATTTGCAATTTGACCATGATATAAAACCTGCAATTTTCACCATGAAATACGACAAAAAACATAAAAGGTATAAAGATTAACCATTTCGACGCGCACCCGCTTCGCTTGTGCATATAAATGAAAATTTTAAGACTTAAATTATATGCATGATCAGATCAATTGGAAAATCTATGTTTGTAAGTGTGCATTTGCCAGTGCATGAAACAAACTATTTTTATATCATATTAAAACAAATAAAAGTTTCTATTATAGTATGGCATGAAGCTGGAACAAACTTTATTCAGACTTAAAATAAAGGAGGGCGGAAGGGGTGGGGGTTTCAGCCTTACAGTTTAATCTCCTTCTTATTTTCAAGAGAAATGAAATGCGACTTTTCGTTTTGATCAGAGAAGCCTCGTGCCTTAGCATATCTGAGTGACGAAAAACACACACGTCTCCAATTACGAACTTACCTAAAGGCCATACACACATATTGATGACTATGTGCTCAAAAAGTAGTTTTCACGTTACGCGTTGAGGTTTGCGTCCTTATCGCAACCTCCCTAGTGTCTAAAATTGTGACCCCCCCCCGTAGAACATATTTGTTAATGGACGACATCCGCCATAAATGTGTTAAGTTAAGAACCCCGGATGTCGCTAGGGGTATTTTACCGTTTTATATTTGTTTTAAGGAAAATAATTAGGTCAAAGGTCAAATAATTGAAGCTTTGGTATGTACGTTTTATAGTTGACCATACCATTCGTAACCCTTAATGCTGGATAGACAAATAAATACTCCACATAAATAGGAATATGCCACAATTTGATTCATTTGATTTTTCCCATCAATTCATAGCCTTTCCTAATAACTCTTTAATCGTACTATCCTTTTTGTTTCGTATTTCTTCAATATCATAAATAACGATTATGGTTCTATTGTAGCATTTAGAAATAGTTTAAGAGAATACTATGTTTGCTTGCGATAAACATTCTTTCAAAGCTAGGTATTGTAAAAACGTATGTTAATATCTAAAAATGAAATTCCAGTGTCGGTTTCAGTTTTTCTTCTATGACCAATAGACAAGATTAAGCACTGTGGTATAATATGAGGTGATAAAACGTTGTTTCACACCAATGGACAGTTTCACAACTGTCAATCATGTTCATTTATAACAGTACATGGTCAATTTTAATCCCATGGATTAGGGATATATTGTCAGGTGACAGTCTGACCTCGTATATACAATAGCAAGCGTATTTCCTGTTTGTGATAAACCTTATCAAACGAACAATGGATTTCAGCAAATGTGAGCGGAGATTAAAAAATGTGGAACCATGCATTATAGCTTGAATTTATTGACCCCGACTTGACCTTCCAAATTAGCATCTATTAACGATCTACACCCCACCTTTTTACGATCAATACCACGCCTTACCCCCATCTCGGCAATTTACGCATGCAAATGATAAATCAATCGTGCTCTGTAGGATCAAGGCTTGAAATTATCTACTTAATTCGAAC
>Ga0224511_10002654_pt1 | contig 12232 bp, 1 predicted proteins | sample SF_May12_sed_USG_2_FD_169988 | JGI IMG/M metagenome (GOLD analysis project Ga0224511, IMG submission 169988) | Sediment microbial communities from San Francisco Bay, California, United States - SF_May12_sed_USGS_8_1 | ecosystem: Environmental > Aquatic > Marine > Sediment | place: USA... | reverse complement strand
AGGTATATAATAAAAGGAACATTACGTTAGCATATTGATCCGTCGGTTTGTATCACTTCTCGTTGCCTGTGTAAAGTCGCATCACGCTCGACCTTCGGTCTCGCGTGATACGACTTTACACAGGCAATTCGAAGTGATACAAACCGACGGATCAACATGCTAACATAATATTCCGTTTATATTAGATAAAGTCATTTGAAAATGGAGTTCTGCTCATGCGCTAGGGGGCGTCAGTGGTGTCGCATCATTCATTACCACTGATGAACAGCTTCAATAAAACCGAGGCTGCTGTTTTCTCGTGCAGGCTATGCTTCCTGCGGGCTTTCCCTTTCATAAGTTTATTATTACCAAAAGAATGTTTTTAAATTTATGATTTTTACGATATATTGTTACAATGTGTTTGTTGTTTTTATTTCTATTATTAGTTGTTGTTGTTTTTTGTATATGTACTTTCTCCGAATTACTCTGCAAAGGAAGATAATGAGTTTATGGAGTATCATTTTAAAATCTAAATGTTTGAGTCTACTTTATATATATTTTGAATGAAAAGTAATGATTTGACTTTTTGCAAAATTAAAAATTTATCATTTATCTTTACTGATTTGGTCCTTATTATTGCGAAAGGGCGCATGAGTCCACTTTATAACGCAAACGCGGCCCTCTCAAGTGTTGTGGTGTGTAATGAAGTGGACACAGATGTAGGTGCTTAATATCTTCCACTTGGAATTCTCCGTCACTCGCAATTGCTTTTAATGTGAAAAGTAATAAAACATAAATAGTCTAACTTGTCGAGGCACGGAATGTGGTTAAACTGCCAAAATAGCACAATTTGAAGAGCTGAACACAAGTCATAGTCAATTTGAACAAATATAGTTTTACAAATGGAAAGCAATCAATGAACACACCACAAGATACATAATTGTATTAACGGGTGACAAATATTTTACAAGAAGGCATACACACATTAATTATAAACACATGGACTTAAGAAATATAGTTTAGATTAAACATGTAAAACGTTTGCAACACATCTATTCAAACGTCGGAAATCGATATTGTATCTTGTTTGGTAGATATAATAAAGAACGTCTTAGAAAACTGCAAAACATTCATATGAACATAAACCAAACCATGCATGTTGAGGGAGCATGTATTTTCTTGAACAAGAACTATACGTATATAGTCAAATATAGCCTAATGGTAAAACATACGTCAGGCCGGGTAACTGGTGTCCATAATAAGACTTTGACTTGATTTTCAGGCGCAATGCATCGGTAGTCCGTTTTTTTTCTTTATGACATTCAATTGCTATCGTGTCAAAAAGTTTTTAATCAAGCATTATAGATTGTACAACACATCCCTTCAAACTATTAAACATGCAAATTAACACAATTAAATACCCTTACTTCACAGTTTTGAAATCGTAATTCTGTACATACGTAAATGACGTAAATACCATAGTATTGCTCTTTGTCGGTGCAATATTACATAGCTCATAATTTTTACATATTTTATAGTGTTGTAAACAGAATTTATATGTCAATCATTTGATTAATGTTATATATTTAATATATTCTTTACTTCTTTATGCATTTGCAACAATTATGTAAAAGAAACATTTACATATCGCAATTATAGCCAATGGACTAAAACATATCTTTTTACTTATTTTTTCATCGTTTTGGGTTATTTGACATTGCTTCTACTAACAAGTAAAAGGGATAGCTACGGACGTGGATGGGCCTCGGATAAATCTGAAGTGAAACTACACTTATGTTAAACGCTGCCTAATCAAAACAAGCGGATTCTCGTTTCCTTGGTAGACCGACATTTAATAAACGAGTAGGTAAATCCCCCAGAACAGCCTGGCAATATCGCACGTTTCATTGATAGAACGACATTTAATAAACGAGTAGGTACATGTAAATCCCCCAGAAAAGCCTGGCACACTGGTTCGTTTTGAACTGTTTAACTGTATTTGTTATGTTTTAGTCTTTAACTCTGCCAATCATCAGAGTCTAACGTCAAAATATTTCTGTTTTAAATCTTCCACCCTGCTACATGATATGGATGTTGATAGTGTTGATGATAATTATTTTTAGCTTTTTGTGAGGCATAACATTGTCATTGTTTCCTATACCCATACCGACTGTATTTACCACGGCCGACTTTTCATTGCCCTAAAATTAACCGATTCGGAATACTATTTTGTGTCTGAAGTATTGAATCATTTTTTCATGTTATTCATGACAAACGTTTCTCAGCATGATTGGGTTATTTTTCTAACCTTTTTTATGGGAACCGTAACCACTATTTGTACTAAATTGATACAAATCAGGAAGTTATTTTTTTCTTGAAATGTTATTTCATCATACGTCCTAGGTCTGTAATAAGACATCCTGTAACTTTGACGATAGCCTCTATGGATCTCAAAGACACAGGGAAAAATAATTGTGCCTAGAATGCGCAATGATTTATATACATGTAATTGCCTTTAAGGCGAGTCAACCAAATGGAGCTAAGCATAACCCATTCGGCAAAACCTGATACTGATAGATTTTGTCAAAAATTAAATCTTAATTTTTCATGATCTTCAGCTTCACTTTAATAACCATGCCGGTGATCAATTGTGGCAATGTACATGCCTGGTTTGATCTATTTCAAAACAATTTCAAAAGTATCAATCTAAACAATGATGATGTTTAGTGAAGCTGTTTAGTGACCTGAGATTTAAAATAATTCATTTCTCACCCGGAGATTGTTTAGGTATAAGCGTGGTTTTTATTCCAAACGTTAGTCCGTTTATTTCTTGTGACGAAACTTCCAAAAATTCCTCTTTTAAATTATCCGGGGTTTTTTTTTCGTATCAATAAAAATATAATATGACGTCAGTCTGCGAATTAGCCTATAAGCCCGAAGCCCGAGTCGAGTAAACGGCCGGTTAATTAGAATTATATAGAAAAACGCCCGACTGGTTGATTAAAATTTGGAGTAAAAATCTAAACAAAGTAACACCATGACTAAATAGCCCGTACACAGAAAAAACACAGAACACACAAACAGGTAGAACACCAAGACGCAACAGACATTCAGAAACAAAGTATTTTTTGTTTGTTTCTTTAATGATTTCTCCAAAAAGTGTTGAGTTACCACCTTGGTACGGTCAATGACTTTCAACCAAATATGCATACATACATTTGTCATCGGGTCAGGAAGACGGATGAGGTACTGATATGTGTTTCACCCTTACTATACGTTTGAGGCGTATTATTAAAAACGTATATTCACATTTAACACACATTGATATATACATGTACACGTCATTTGCCTCAGTTTAAGTCTACGTTTTCGTTTTGTGCGCTTGGGGATAACTCGAACATTCACTTTGAGTCGCCATGTAACCATTAGCTCCCTTGATCTAGCTTGTCAAAGCATACAGTAAATAAGACGCTTTCCATATTGTCTTTTCTGTTTGTACTTTTGGATTCAATGATATAAAAAATTATTCAAATATGATACATGACAAACACAATTTACAACATATCATTGTAAAGATTGTTTAAAGTCAATGTAATTAATACGTTGTTTTCCAATTAATGTTTATTTTATAAGAAAACAAATATTTATCTTCGATATAATTTTGCAAACTTAGTTATGTAACATTGGGTGATATAAAATAAATTGAAGAGATGTTAATGACTATGTACTATTACTATTTCAATATTTGTAATAATATTTTGCGATTTTATATTGATTGCTAACAGCAATTGTTTCTATTTGATCGAGGATATGAATACATTTTTCCATTTCTACATTGCACTTTTTGAACTTTGTTGTGCTTGCATAAAATCAGTTTAGGTGGATATGCTCTTTAAACACACAAAAAATTACTCAACAACAAAACACTAGGTTATGTTTTATTCGACAATGTATACACACCATGCAACAATAGAACGTCTCAAACAATACATGTACGTGGGTTGTATAATTAAATTGCATTTCATTGTTAGATTCAGAAAATGGAGGTGATTGTTATGAAATGAAAACAGATGAAAAAAATATCCAGTTCTTAAAAGTATGTAGGCAATTATAGATGGTAATCCACGAATAACACATTAGAGGAATAGTTGCATGATTCATACTTAAGAAATCCCACAAGACGGTTGTATGTGGGCACAAGATTTCAAACAGTCAACCAGAACAGGGTTACAGCAGAAATCATCACAAACACGTTTCCTCACAGACATTGCTTATGGTGTCTTGCACAAAAAACTGTTAACAGTACTTTTTATCACTTAGTAACTTACATAATTGTACAAATATTTATTTAATATGTGTTTCTTTCTTAAGTTCATTTAAACCCAATGAAACAATATATTACACATAATTTTCTAGAGAACAAAATATCTACATTTCAACACATGCTTTCTAGTACAAAATATCAGCATTTTAGCACATGCTTTCTACTACAAAATATCAGCATTTTAGCACATGTTTTCAATAGTAAAAACTATCTACATTGCAGCACATGTTTTATGGAGTACATTATATCTAGAGTATACAGTATCTATAATTTAACACATGTGTTTTCTAGAGAACACAGTATCTACATTTCAGCAAAGGCTTTATAGAGTACACAGTATTTACAGTTTATTAAAGGCTTTATAGAGTATACAGTATTTACATTTCAGCAAAGGCTTTATAGAGTACGCAGTACCTACATTTCAACAAAGGCTTTATAGAAAACGCAGCATTTACATTTCAACAAAGGCTTTATAGAGTATACAGTATTTACATTTTAGCAAAGGCTTTATAGAGTACGCAGTATCTACATTTCAACAAAGGCTTTATAGAGAACACAGTATTTACATTTCAACAAAGGCTTTATAGAGTATACAGTATTTACATTTCAGCAAAGGCTTTATAGGGTACGCAGTACCTACATTTCAATAAAGGTTTTATACATGTAGAGAACACAGTATTTACATTTCAACAGAGTCTTTATAGAGTATACAGTATTTACATTTCAGCAAAGGCTTTATAGAGTATACAGTATTTACATTTCAAAAAAGGCTTTATAGAGAACACAGTATTTACATTTCAATAAAGGCTTTATAGTGTACACATTATTTATATTTCAACAAAGGCTTTATAGAGTACGCAGTTCCTACATCCAACACATGCTTTATAGAGAACATGTACATAGCATTGACTGCGGTAACTCGGCGATTAACCTCAAACATGGAGCCTTTATCTACTAAATTAATAATGCGGTTTGCTTCGAAATTCATCCAAACATAACATTGATGTTGTTAGTTAAAAGGTTTGATTATCACAACTGTTTGCACATCAACACATTTATTACATTAACTTTGTAATATTTCCTATTTAAATACGTTTTAAAACAGCCCGTTAGCCCTAATGACAGATTGATATTTTTCACGTGTTAAAATGTTCACACAATATCTACATTTCAAAGTGTTTACCAATCCGGCACAATAACCACATGGTTATAAAGTTCATTTTTTTATACAAATATAATAATATTTTGTAAGTAGAGTATGTCCTTTTTTAGTATTTATTTCTTACAATTTTATTAACAATATGTTAACTGTACATAATTTTAACATTTGTAAGGAAAACATGATTTAAATCTTTCTAAAGTGCATTTGTTTAACTGGACGTGTTAATTATATTAAATGATTTTACATTATATCACAATTAATACATTATTTTGTCAAATAGATAAGTAGCCCTAATAAGCCTTTAGTATTTCTAAAGTAATATTATTTGTCAGAATTTAAGAAAGATATAACAGAAAACTGTGAACATTATACAATGATTTACCAATTAACCGTGAAATATGCTGTGATATGGAGCAAAATATCATTATTGACAGAGGTGATAGCAGCAGTTGGTGTCACAATGTAGCTGTCCGTTTATTCAATAAATAAATTGGTCAATAACAGCTTCAGCAGGTCAATATCTTCATTTATTGACTTGACAATTTAGGAGGTGTGACCAATCCAGAGGCATCTATTTATAGTTCCTGCAATAATGTGTTGTCTTGGAAACGCTTAAACGTTTTTACACGGCGTATCTTTTAAACTATTTTACACAACGGCGATGTTTGTAAGTTGATGTTACAGACTAAATGGCGGCTTCCTTTGCAACAGATCGTCAAGGTAATGCACGATTCATTTTCTGATATAAATACTTCTTGAGTGTTACCAAAGCAATCTTCAAGCATTAAATATACTTCAATCTATAACAATAGACAGTTCAAATTGATTCCCATGTTTAATATTATAGCTAGTGGCGACCACTAGTAATTTCGCTCAAGCCAGTAATATTGTAAGTGTTGTTGTCCAAAGATATGAAAGCACCCTAATAAAAACGGTTTCCCGTACATTGGCAAGAAATTAGTTTAGCTAATACAGTGGCTATATCCTTATGTTGTAGTATAATATTGAATATAAATATAAAAACAAATTTGCAAACACAGGAAATTTTATATTATTGAAATACATAGATAATAATAAGTATTTAGTTAACACTTGTTTTTATTCAGAGGTTAATGATTAGTTTCAGCTCGCCATTATGCGATAATCACCCGAATTATCCATTCTGGCATGATGTTTGTGACATTTCGTTAATAGGTTTGTTTTAGTGGAAGAAACACACATCCAAATCCAAATTGTTTCTTGTCTTTTTCGCATAATGGCGAGATGCAACTAATAATTAATATCTAAGTAATGATTTTTATGTATTATATAAACAAAATATAAGTATTTTCCTCAGTATTGACTTTACAGTTTCGTTACAGTCTAGGAAAACAAATTTTATACGTTTAGCATCTTAGAATATTAATTTAATGGCATTTGTTATCTGGTTTTTCTATCATGCATGATGTTCTTTGGCGTTGGGGCTTCTTCAATAGACAATCAGATTTTCTGGGTAAGACGTTGGACATTGTATTTTTATGCAATCACTATCCAAAAATTATGAACATTTTATAGATAACCATGACTAAACCATTGGCTATCTTTTATCCAAGTTTTATACAACCAGCCACAGATGTTTAGTGCCTGTGTGACGGCTGTAAAATGTCACCCTGTACTGCACTATTGTGTATTGTTTTATTTTAGTGGTCCTCAGTGATCATGAATTGTATGTTGTTTACATTTGAAAATGGAGTTCAACTCATGCGTTAGGGGGTGTCATTGGTGTGGCATCTTTCATTGCCACTGATGAACAGCTTTAAGAAAACCGAGACTGCTATGTTTCACTGCAAACTATACTTCCTGAGGGCATTCCCTTTCATCAGTTTAATGTAACTTAATACAACTGGTGTTGAGTGCCTGTGAGGCGGTAGTGAAATATCGCCCCGTACTTCATTATTGTGTAGTTTGATTTTTCTGGTCATCAGGGATCATGGATTGTATGTTGTTTACATTTTAAAAATAGAGTTCCGCTCATGCGCTAGGGGGCGTCAGTGGTGTAGCATATTTCATTAATTTATATTGAAGAGATGTTCAAACAAAGAATGTTGTAAACAATGTAGATGTCATGCTTAAGGGCACCATGACAAAATGGCCCGTACAAAAACTAACACAAGAAACGACACAAAATCTCTTACAACATCATGACGCAACAGACATTTAGACAAACTATACTTTTGTGTTTTTCGGATTTTTATTTTTTTATTTTATTTTTTATTGATAATTTCTTAAACGAATTCTCCAAGAAATGTTGAGTTACCGCATTGGTACGGTTAATGACTTTCATTGGGAGTTTAAACCAGTTTTAAGCTATAGCAAACCTCACACTATCTCAACATTTTTTGGAGAAAAAAAAGAAAGAAAAAGTGCATTTAATCTCTCCAACCTGGCCACTTAGAAGGTGTACAAAACGATAGGAAAGTAAAAAGAAGTGAAATTAAACAGAAATGGGTGAAAAAGAGAGAATTCTAAGTACAAACGTCTTCTGCCTGTGAAAATCATCACAGATCCGTGGCAGAGTGGCAAATGTTAGAAAAATATAAATGGTAAAGTTACTATTCATACAATAGCATCATTCTCTTTCCTCCTGACTAGGTTTCGAGAAGGAAATTCATTATTCAGTAAAATAGTAACAGTCATGCAACTCTAGACAAAAACATTAACAAAAAATTAAACTAATTAAAGACTACTTACGCTGCTTTCCGAAACCCGACTGAATGGTCTTTAAACGTTGAAGGAAAAAGTGAATTGAAAAAAATGAAAAAATGTAAAATCACGCGACAATAACAAAAAGGCAACACGCTGAAGTTCCATGAGGTAATAAATCGCACTCAATTTCAATTGGAAAAGGGAAAGCCTTCAGGAACCACAGGCAGTATGAAAACAATAACAAACAAGATGGCTGTCCATACTCTTTCATAAATCAATAATAAAGTTGAAAAATGTGTAAGTAGTTTCTTTTAGAAATAAAAGCTTAATTAAAATAATAGAAGGCTAAGTTTAAAGATACATATGAGTGTTCTTAGGTAAGGAATATCAAAGAATTTACAAAAGAATTGTATTGAACTGTAGTTTTTCAACTTCAATAAAACCGAGGCTGCAACTTTTCACTGCAGTTTATGCTTCCTGAGGGCTTTCCCTTTCATCAGTTTTATTGAACTTATTACAGCTGGTGTTATGTGCCTGTGTGGCGGCTGTAAATGTCGGTCCGTCCTTCATTATTATGTAGTTTTATTTTACTGGTCCGATGGGATCATGGATTGTATGTTGTTAACATTTGAAAATTAGAGTTCCGCTCATGCGTTAGGGGCGTCAGTAGTTCGGCATCTTTCATTACCACTGATGAACAGCTTTAAGAAAACCGAGACTGCTATTTTTCACTGCAGGCTTTGCTTCCTGAGGCCTTACCCTTTAATCAGTTTTGTTAACTGGTTTTGTCTTATCAATGAATTTGCTTACGATGTTCACACTTATATTTGTATTAGTGGTAGGCTTAATTACATACATTTATACGAGGGTTGCTAAAATAAACCGGATTATTTAAATAGCAAGTGGGATATTTAATCAAGATAAATAAGAATACACATAAAAGTTTGCTCAATCAATACGCTATGGAATACATGAAACAGTTCTTAAAAGCATTTACAAACAAAAACAACGAGAATATATAGATTTACATGAGCATATGTTTAGAGTCACGGTGCTCTGTAAGACGGCAATGGTGACATCTTTGACGTCTCGAAATTACTGAATGTTATTTAACACTTTTCAAAATATGCTCATGCATTATCGATACAACGTTAATGGCAATGCTCCAGTTGACATTGATTCACTCTATGAACGAAGTGTCGTGAATTTTGCGCACGACGAACCATCTCCGTGTCTTTCAAGAGGCCGGACACAGCACGGGTGTACCTAGTGTTAATGAAGAAATGGGGTTAAAATGCATTTACGTTTTAGAAACATAACAGAATAAATACTATTACGGTAATTACTTAAATCAATTTAACATATTTAAATGGTTAAACCTTGTTATTTGTTTTAATTTCATTATGAAAATGAAACGTTTGCACTGTTTGAAACCTAGATCGTCGATATCCTCAGTTTCAATTATTCAATACATAGCGTTAATTAAAAACATATGAATAAAAACTAATTCTTACTATCTCATTTAAAAACCCTCGTAAGAATAACCTGCATGGTCCAGTAACTTACATCGAATTTTATCTCGAGCGTTAAAAGCCTGCCAACGCATTCGCCACTAACGTCACTAACGTCGGTGTAGCTTTCTTCTTTCTTCCTCTTCCTTCCTTGTCGTTCACGCTTGTGGTTACTTCTCTAAAATGTGTGTGCCAATCGAAAAATAATGTGCAGCTCACTGTATGCTTCCCGTGCGTAGCTGCACTTTTTCGATGTTTTGGACGGAGTGTCACCTTGCTGCTGGTAACATTTAATAACTGTCAATGTTTCAAGTTTTTCGGATGACGCTAGATTGCATTGACCGTGCAATATTACAAATCCTATTGCTATTATGTGCGTTTATGCAATGATGTCGTATTTTGAAATGACGTCATAAAATAGCAGCACGACAATTTCGTGCAGTTTGATGTACAAAGCTTCATTGGAAATAACCCTCGTAGTTTGCACTGTCTGTAAACCTGTGTGTCATGACCTTGTAAATTGTGTATATGGATGCACATATAGTGATAAACCAATAAACTTTATAACTTGGTATTCTTGTCGTTTTATTTGTGTGAAGTCAAACTGTAATTAAATGATTTCGCGGCAGTGTTACCGTCGCGCTATTTTGCACAGCGCCTAAAACGCGAGCTGACAACCTTTTGCGATTATATAACGAACAGTACGATTCATATTCAAATATATATGTTTGTATGTATAATATAGGCATAATGTTAAATAGTAACATTTTCTCAAAATATATCGCGCGAAAATCTATTATAATACATAAATCCGATACGAAAGCTGTGTTAAGGCGTTCCGACAAGGGACACCCTTCAAGCCGACCTAAAGAAATCCCTACTTCTCTATCGCCCCCTGAGTGCCTGAAGATGCCAAACGACATTTTTTTCCAAAATTGACTTTTTTACATAAATTTATTCAGTTTTACAGTATCTTTATTCTGTAAAAAAACTGAACTTGAATTTTTATTTTATTTTTACTAAAAAATTACAAAACTCATATGTACCATATGAAAAATCATTATTTTCTTGATGGAAAAGGGTACTATTTGCCAAATGGCACCTTTTGGCTCCAACTTAATGTACCGATTGTAGTAGTTTTGAGTCACAAGAAGGTGCCATATGGCAAATGACACCTTCTAGCTCGCAGTCATAAATAGAATTTGCCTGAAACAAAGTGTGAGAAATTGTTCAGTTGGTATCTTTTTCAACACTATATACAAAACGCCCTATTTAGATCCTGAAAATATGATAAGAACTTGCATAATTATCTAAGTAAATGGCACTTACCTTGTTTGTTTACTAGTTTATAGTAAACAGATAAAGACTTAATATGTTTATACATGACTAACATGTAATTAACATGTTGAAGCTGTTTAAATAATCACCGAAATCTATGCTTACTGATGAAATAAGGAGAAAGTAAGTAATTGCTACATGAAATTCTAAGGTAGTACATGTATTCATTTCTTGGTGATCATAATTTCTCATTTATTTCAGTTTAAAGTTTGGACAATGCAAAAGATGTAAGTGAGTTTATCCTTCTTGTTAATAAATTGATTTATAATGTAGATTTATAATGTTGTTTTATTTTACTTTAAATAAGTATTATTATAAGGTTATAAGTTTAATAAACATAGTTGTTTTAATTCTATACATAACTGTTATTTTATAGTGTTCATATTTCAATTGCAATTGTGTGTAATGTAATTATAAATAAAGAATTTTATCATTTATTAGGCAACAGAGTGGTCGGATTAAGAATGGTACCCTTCATTTCTTCCAAACAATATTGACAACACAAGTTGAGTACAGATAGTAGAAACAAGATCAATAGTGGCAATATAACGACCTCATCATGTGTTTTCAGACAAAACTTTTAATCGCAACAAGAACACAGATCTTTTGAAGTGGTGGAAGAAGGACTGATAATGAATGAACATTGTGATTGAACTGAAAAGTTCAAGACCTCTAGTTAAACTTTGCCACGATATTCTTACTGTCACAGCAATCTATATGGTTAGGCCCTGCAGTACTGATCACTTCTCCTAGCATGTGTTAGGATGAGTGGATAAATTAAAGTGAGATGAAATGCAGTTAAAAGCTGTGAGTGGGACTCACAATCAATACCTGTATAAATCATTGATCTATCTAATGGCCTGCCATACTTCACACAAGGAGCATGAACTCCTCATGCAACGTGTGGTATGTCATGGCTCAGTGCATAATGATATAATTTTTAAGTTCAAATAGATATAGAACCCCCATGAGTAATACCTTTAAGGTGTGTGTTTGATGTGATGCATAATCAAGGGATACTTTCGTGTATGTTCATAGTTATGTAAATAAGAGTAATGTAAATTATCATTTTTTATATACATATTGGAATATATTTTGAAAAACAAAAACTTATCTGAATTTCATGATTGTATTTTTCTTGTTGCATGGTGATTTTTGTTTGTAGTTGTTTGGAGAAAAACAAGCATTGATGTTTGAAGGTTGGTTGTCAGTCAAAACGGTAGTATTGTGGAA
>Ga0224511_10002653_pt1 | contig 12233 bp, 6 predicted proteins | sample SF_May12_sed_USG_2_FD_169988 | JGI IMG/M metagenome (GOLD analysis project Ga0224511, IMG submission 169988) | Sediment microbial communities from San Francisco Bay, California, United States - SF_May12_sed_USGS_8_1 | ecosystem: Environmental > Aquatic > Marine > Sediment | place: USA... | reverse complement strand
AGCAAATGTTCAAACTGATCTTTTACCATTTTACAATTGTTTTCGCTTATAAAATGTGTTGTGGTAACTAAAGACAGTGTACTTCGTTTACAGTTTGCCATACTTCAAAATATCGAAAGGATGGACATGATCTGTTGCAAAACCACAAACATATGTACTCTTGTTAATGTGTCTATAGTTTTCGCAATGAACGAATAATAGTGAGTAAGATATCTCTCTTAAGAGGGAGACATACATTTTTACATAAAATCGATAACTATTACAAGGTGGTGCAACTACACAATTAACATGTATATCATGTGAATCTTGGGTATGGATCAAGGCAAGCCGACTGTCAAACTTGATCTAAAGTATCACCGTCATGACGTCAACTCTTGAAACACGCGAAAAGAACAGGTAAAAACTGTATCATGCCATGGACGTAAAGTCACAAAATATTGTCGATATCACATAACACATCATGTGCGTTATAATTTGCAACAATATTATTATACATGTATTTGAAGTTATTTGTATATAAAAAGCATCTTGTAGACAAACTGTTGTGTTTTAGGTGTTTTGATAATTAGTGTGCTGGATTTGAAACATGTGTTAGTTAACCTATGACAATGCAAAATGAAATATTGGTATTTTCGTCTACAATAAAAAGGAGTACAGTAGATTCCGCTGATAAGGAACCCGCTTAAAAGGAACCTCCGGTGATGAAGAACTGATTTTCATTCTCCAATCTTTACCAAGGAACTAGTTGTCTGCACGTTTATAAGGAACTCCGGTTATAAGGAACAATTTTTCATGGTCCCGATGAGTTCCTTATAAGCGGATTTTACTGTAGTGTGTACGAGTCACTGAGTGGCTTACTGTTGTTTGGCAATGTATGGAAAATACCGCGATGTTTCTATAAAATTTCATATTCTAAAATAAGCTGCTACAACTAAAATCTGAAACATTGTAAATTATATCATGTTTTTCTTCAGTATGGATACAGGCAAGCAACTTCCGATCTTGTTATGAAATCTCACGAACTAGCTGTCTAAAGTAAACTCCATAAATTGCATTGTATCTAAACAACAGGGTCATGACGTTATTTTGCACTACTTTTCTAGATCGTTTTCTCCTTTGATCGATGCGTTGGCTTAATTGTTGTTTTTGAGATAAAACTATCACATGATTTCAGCATTCACATTAGACTGACAAAAACAGTGTGATACTTGCGTGAAAAGTAGACGTTGTTGTTGTTGTTGTTGTTGTTGTTGTTGTTGTTGTTGTTGTTGTTGTGGTTTTTGTTTCATAATTGTTTTCTATTTTCTGTAGCTTCTGCTGCTGTGTATAAAGGATGAAAACATATTTTGCACAACAGAAATAACTAAAGTGGGAATACGTGTGGTAATTCTATAGGCTTCACCTATAATTACTGTATAACTATGTTATATATTTGGAATAGAAAATACTGTGTTATTGCATGCGTGCGTTTACCTTTGCGTGCTACAGATTGATGTGCATATTGCATACATAAAGTATTTGCTATGTTGAGTGCATTTTATTTATATTAAAACCAGACAGAAAAAATAACGAAATTTGCAAGAAACATGATCAATTGATTACTACATTAGTTCTTGGGGTTGAATTTCACGCAATTCTCTTCGTTCTTGGGGATCGGCATCTTTGTCACGGGAACGCTCCTGCCTGCATGTTTAGATAATGCGGTATAATATACTTGCGAATATATCAACCTTACATAATGAAACTACTATAATACATTATCATGTAGATGTCAAAAAACAACGACAACTCATAATTCGTATTTCAAAACATCAACCGTATGTATAAGGTGCTTTATAAAACAGGATTTTACCTTATTATATCGGAAGAAATAAAAACATTCAACTATACAATGAATGTCATCTCCAGTTTGATTATTGTAACAAAGATAAAGTCGTTGGAACAACACGTGTAACAAGTTCATCGATTTACCTAATTCTAGTACTACATTGTATATAAAATGATGTATTTTGCATGGCCGTTTCGATTTTAACCACCCATCCCTCACACAGCTCTTATTGAGTATCGATTGTGAGAAAACTATGCAAGTTTATACATGTATTGTAAGGTGCATCGGCAAATGGTGTTAAAGCATTAATGTTTGCACAAATATGACACACAAAGCGACATTCGTGCAAGAATCAGTAACGCTAAACTAATATCTGTCTTATAAAGGCACAAATATGAAACACATTCGTGCAGGAGCCAGTAAAATTAAACTATTATCTGTCTAGTCTATACTATTATCAACCAACATTTATATATGTCTATTAAGATATCAAATAACCGTATTAAAGGCAACACTTAGTAGATGACGCAAAATTATTTTACATATTAACTTGGCGTATACATTTTTCAGTATAAAAAACGAAATGTACTAGAAGAAAACGGTTTGCAAAAGGTTTCTTCTGCAAATAATAGCTAGTGTTTAGAGAAAGATAGTCACGATTGTAGATGCGGAGAAGGCTTTGAGAACTGTTTCGTTCGATAAGGTCATATTGAAAATTTTCAAGACATTTCGTTATTTTCTGAAATAATTGTTTTATAACACGCAGAACATTGTGTGTGTCATATACTATTCGTTTTTATTTGTTGATTTGATCATTATTCCATCGAATTTTTAACTCGTGACAAAAGAGAATATTTATCTTAATCATTGGTTAATGTCCTACGGGAGACAGCGAGTACATCATGTTAAATATATACATTTATATAAAAGGTTTACATTTCCTTCGTACATTTTCGTAATACCACGAATTAAAACAAAAATGAACGAAATTAAAATGTAATCATTTTGGCGTCTTTTGAAAAAGTGTAGTAAAGATACCTTTTAACACCGATAAGGTTATATCACGGTGGTCAGTCCACTAGCCAGTGTTTCCTGGTTGACCAGTACTAGCTTCGTTACTTGATATAATATGTAAACTACATGAAAATTAGATGTACATTGATTCAAAGAGTTATGTCCCCTTGAACATATCCCCTCATAGTGTCCACATCATGTTACTAGTGTGGAACGAATGTCGTACTACATTTCTTTTGCGATTGGGATAAAACTTAACATATGTAAACTGCACGAACATTTGATGATTAAGACACATTTCATGTGCAGATTGATCAAATAATTACAGAGATATGGCCTCTGAACATAGTCATATTAGTGACTGCCTATGTATCATGTTAGGTTTGTGCAGCAAACTACATGCACATTTTGTATGCGATTAAGATAAAAATGGACGTAATTGTGTTATCTTCATGGCGCATAATACGTACACAAACCAAATCCTATGCAGATTGATCTTAACAATACAGAGTTATGGCCCTTAAACATAGCCATATTGTGTATATCTGTATACAATTATATAAGTTTGTTGAGTGTAGTTAAACATTTGTTTCCCATTCATGCGGCAAAGAGGTGCGGGGTCACATTAGCTCTAGTTTTAAAAAGTACCGCCGCCTAATTAGCTTACTCCATAGGGCACCACTGGATACAGACTCAAAGGATAAAAATATGAACTACCGGGTAAGCCGAAAGCGCCAAACTCTCACTGTGATGATTGATTCAACACATTAACGTAATGAATCAGTCAGTTGTTTTCAGTACAAATGCTAATTAAATTCATAATTAAAATTATTTTACAGTAAAAATGGTATGCGCATCGGTTTTAAACTAATTATACGGGTAACAAAATAATAGGCATTCTTCGGGTCACCAACCCCTATACCTAAGTTAATTACAGTCACCCAACTGATTTTCGTGTGGCTATTAGAATGTATTTAATATATGTTCGGCCCAGAACAAGTATTGCCATAGTAAAAAAGTAAAATACAAACATAGATCACATACGATGGCACAAAGGTGACATGTAGTAGTCTTTTTTATCTCGTTCTCTCGAGTTTTTATTTTGTTATAACGACTAAGTAACTGGAGGGAACGAAATAAAAAAAATTACTACATGTCACCTCTATGCCACCTAAATCACAACCTTACCTATCTTTATTTTTAAAGTGGTTACTCCGAAATACACTTATTTTCGCCAGGCTTTATAGCCATCGACAATTAAGTCTAAGTCAAACTCAACAGCACAAATATGATAGTTGTGAATGGGGTAAATTGACATTTTTCTTTCATTGAATCAGTTATTACGTCGCTTAATTATGATCAAATATGACACCTAACAACTGTTTCTGGATTAAAATTTGATTATTCATTAGTGTATGGCGCAAAACGTTGTCTCTTGTACAGTTAGCTTCGTTTATCATGAAAAGAAAATCGAATTAGCATCAGTTACATTGATTATAAAATAGTAACTACACATATTGTACAAAATTCTAACAAGTTAGAAACACTCACTTGTCAAATACAATCAACTTAATCTTATTTGTAATTTTTATGACGATTTAAATCTGAAATGAGTATTTGTTCCTTTGTATAAGTTAAACATTCTAGAATTGGAAAAGGTGTTTTAATACTTAATATTGATAATGACTTCTCTTCATTGCACACACGTTTAGAAGATTAGACTGTGTTTGTTTATTTGAAAATGTAAGAGCCCAACATATATAAAAATTTGTGTTAATTAATATAAAATACTATTTCAATATTTCAATTGCGAAACCCTTCCAAAATTGGACATTTATAAGATGTAATTCGCTAAAGGTTCAATAATTTCCAGCAGTTTAAATTGCCAGAATCATAGTATTATCTAGGTGTGTGTCTTATCTCAGCACACCATATAAATTACAAGTTTTAAACGAATTACCAAATCGATAAAGGACATAATTATTAAGATATCACGAGGCAGGTTATGACGACCATCATTGGATACAAGACAATAAAGGTTGTATAAAATTATTTTTGTATCACGCAAAACGACCACGTGATAATACCTTTAACTGGTAGACGTTGTTGTGTCCAAAACAACGTACTCTTTTCAACATTATCTCTTTTTCGATATAGCGGCCAGTCGCCAAAAAAATGTGCAAAACTAACAATAGTGACCAAATGTACAGCTTTGTGAACTCAGTACTGGATAACCTTCGGTCACAAAAAAAACTGTCGCCTTTCAACGATCTGCAAAACATAAGCGATGTTGATAATCACCCTGGCACCGTTATTATGTACCTCATTATTTTTCTTGGGTGGTCATAAACCGTACGTTGCCCGCCGGCGTTTGTTCTTAAAACTTCAGCCAGTGCCTCGCTTAGCGACTTACGAAATCAGTTGAAAATGACATTAACAAGAGCAACCTTTTCTTGGTTTTGGATAGTTAAAATCTAAATATACACAAGTCCTTTACATATAGCAGGAATGTACAAGTAAAGGGCAATCATTTAAGTAAAATAGTGTTATCCTAGCTGCTAAAATGAAACGACACAAGGAGAGTAGCCATCAGTTACTGGCACGAGTTTGTAAAGTTGTTTCTAGTAGGGCATTAGTCGGGTAAGTTCACCGAGAAAATGTTAAAAAAAAGGTTAACTAAACGTTGTGATATGACAGAATCAATGTTGTATATGGCGTTATTTTAAACCACAGTCTTTAAACAGTCCATGTGGCGTTTCACTAATATCATGATCCAAGAAAATATTATTTCAGTATTTGCAGTGTTAGATAAAATATAAGTTTGCGAATGCCAAATGACGTGCAATCAGATCATAAACAACCCTCTAAACAAACAGGTGTAGTAATTGTCTTAGAAATGAAGTAAGCATCTTCCAATTGCGGTTGTATTCAGCAACCAAAGTTGTAGAGACGATGAGCGACATTCACGTTGGGTGCGATAAACCTCGTGCCTGGATACTGGCACTAAACCTCTGGTCAGCACTCTGGAACACTGGAAATAGAGAAAGGAATATGAATGTGATATAACAACAGATAAATAACTTGTTATTGTAATTTTACTATGTTGAGCAACGAATATCAGTTTGAAATAAAGTACAATATTAATAGATGGTATGCACCTATAATGATCAATTACAAATAATAAGGTATAATGTGTTAACATTGCAAAGACTCAAACTAAAGCGGATTTGCTGTATATTTTGTTCTTAAAACCAATTTTTCAGCACATAACTATAGTGTGTGTGTATGTAAAATGAAATTAATTCATGAGCCCGTATTCTCAACGTTAGAATATTGAACATTAGTTGCAGTTACACTAACAGCTGTCCTTTGCCCCGCAAACAAGGTTTAAACGAAAGAGCACATTTTATTGGTCTACGGCCATATACCCGTATGTTGTTGATAAAGTATAACCAAAGATCGTAAGCTAGAAAACAAAAAACTTTACCCTTTTCTTTCAGTCCTTTGCCAAAGAAGCTGAACGCCTTCACACCAAAGACAAGCATCAGCACCCGGACAACGAAGGCGGCGGCCACGGTAACAAACAGGACCGCATACAAGGAGATCTCAGCCGGTGGGTCCTCAGTTCTGTCCGTCAAGTCTTTAGCCGCCTGAATACAACAGTGAAAAAGAAAACCATTAAAAGAATTATACATTCTATATAAAATTGTTAACTGATATGATCCACATTGTTCTAGTACTTACGTGGTAAGTAAGATAGATGGCATACGCGGGCATCAACAGGCACAGAATGAGAAACACTGGACCTAACTTCCGTTCCTCCAAACGAACCTGGGTATAACAAAACAAAAAGTGATATTGTGTTCGGAAAATCTGACGGGAACATGTAACTTAAATTTATTTTAATTTATTGAAGGATTATATCAGATTTTAATCTTAAGTTCCATAAAAGAGTCGAACGAAGTTCACAGAAAAGGGTTAAACACACATTTAAATGTTAACGCCATCTAATGATGGCATTTTGTGGTATGATTGTGATGTACGAGTAAGAAAACAACGTACACATAGATATCCGACTATCGCTGTGGCAAAGCCGACCACAAGAACAATTGGCAACAAAATCTTGTCTTCCTCATTCAGAATCCCTCCTGTGTTTAAAACAAGAACCGCCAAAGATACCTGCAATTACAATTAACATTTCAATTAATCTGAGAAAAGAGGAAAGTCCTAAGAAAGCATAGCCTGCATGGGAAAAATAGCAGCCTCGGTTTTATTGAAGTTGTTCATCAAAGGTAATAACATCACTGGCGCCCACTAGCGCATTAGCGGATTTTTTTAAATTGTAAACAACATTAAATCTTTTATCCCAGAGAACCAGAAAATATATATACACATTATTGTGGTACGTCAAACCTAAATATCAATGGTATTACCGGTAAATGTATTTGTTTCGAACAATTAGATGACATCCGATACGTAAAACAACATTTTAAAAGCAATTGTGGTAAGCATTTAAGACCTAAAAGCAACTATCTTTATAATATTTTTAAGAAGCATAAAAATCCCTACTTATATCCCAGCATATGCTACCAAAAGGTGTTTGCTTCTCGTCATTATTTTCGCACATAGGCACGCAAAATAATTATAATTATAGATATTATATATATAGATGAGTTATACCGAGAGCTGAAGATCAGCCTTCAGAAAGCCGAGGAATATGAAGAGATTGTTACACATGGCCTGGTCATCTGCATACGCCCCGACAGTCCGGAAGATCAGCTCTTTTGACGTGTGGTACTGGTACGTCAGCCTACCACCGATCACTATGACAATTGGCCCAATAACTGACGTCACTATTAAACGTGTCTGAAAAAGAAATTGCAGATGACAAAGGCAAATACGTTAAAAATTATGTAAATCAATTTTCACTTTTCAACTAGTTTCTTTATTTGGATCAGCAGGGTCAGAAAAAAGCCATATAAAACACGATTAAAGCCACCGGAGCACAGTTTGGGCATGGTAATGGAAAACAATCTAAAGTATCCCCCAAAAAACTAAATAACTGTATGACAAAGCATTTATAAACTTTATTTACCGTGTGCTAGTTTTGAAGAAACTTGTGCACAAACCAGGACATTTTCCAATACACCATTTATTATAAGTGGAAACCATTTTCTTGTCCATGGGACACAAAAAGGATTTACCTCTGTTTTTATGCATTTTCATCTTTTTAAATATATTGTCGTGATATGTTTAAGAGTCAGGCATTCAGTATAACTTGCCTTCACTAAAAGTCATGTCTAAAAGTTGTTTTTAGATAAGTACTTCCCAACCCCAAATTCTGTGCTCTAGTCCCTTTAATGCAACGATTAAACATATTTGTCAATTATAACAACAGAAATACATACGCTTTTAAGTGTGTTTTGTAAAAGACACACCAAAAACGATATGTCACAAAATAACCATAACTGTTTACCAGTTTTAAAGCTCCTCTGATGCTAATTACGTAGTTGACGATCAAATACACCCACACAACAAACGTGGCGATCGCCAGAATTGTGAGTTCATATGGTCGCTCGTACAACACGCCGTTGAAGAGATAGAACAGACAAATACCTTAAACATAATAATAATAATAATAATAATAATAATAACAATAATAATAATAATAATAAAAATAATAATAATAATAATAATGAAATTACTGACGCACATGTATTAGACATCATACTAGCATACTAGATTTCATACAAAATATTTTATATATGAAAAACTTAATTCTAGTGTTTAAGAAAAGTCAAAGAAAATGACACAGGCACCTAACATAAGTAGATCGAAACAGATACTATACTAACTTACTAAGACCCAAACCACGTATGGGACATGTTCAATGCTGAAATTAGTTATTACGGTCAAATCACAGCTCTGTTTTAAAAAAACTAGGATAAAGTCAATCGATCTTTAGTTAGCTAATTGTATCTCAATACAACCAACCCGTATTTATAATCAAGATGATGCCGAACGTGAAGTCTGCGCTATCCTTCTCAAGGCCCGCGAGTTTGATGATTGTCATGATGAAGATGGCAACCAGGGCGACGGACGTGAGGATCAGGAACGCGATCTCCTCCTTGGTCAGACTCTTCCAGCTTCGGACCTGGTCCATGGAGGACAAACGCAGGCTTAATTATAAATAAAAAATAAGAATATAAAAATAAGAAAAACACAAAATATGTTGTTTTTCTAAATGTCGGTTGCGTCTTCGTGTTCTGTGTGTTGTTCTGTGTGTTGGTTTTTTAACGGGCCATTTTGTCATGGTGCCCTTAAACTTGACATAACTGCATTGTTTACATCATTCTTTCTTTGAACATCTCTTCAACTTAATATTAGTGTGTTATAGTTGGCTTGATTTAAAAACAGCTTTACTCTATAAATGTAGGCATTTAGAATTATAAGCATTACAAACTCTCAAAAATATGATATGTGCAAACATAATTCCCACAAGAAGCATAAAGCCATTTCCGTGATTTTGATATACTAGGATACTTGCTAAAACGTTGTTTGGAGAGTCAACTAGTATTTTAATGTTAGCTTCTTGAAAGCCAAGTACAACGTAAGAGCATAAGAGTAGTTACAATTAAGCAGATTCTATAAGGTTACTACAATATTATCGCTATTTATAACAAATATGAAATATATTTTGTATATTGAAGGAAAAGTTATTTGGAGTAAAAGGAAATAAAAATTACTTCAACAACGACACGTTATGTTACATCAATTACGCTCGTATATCCATTTTAAATATAAACAAAGATTCGTTCAAACAAAATGAGGAGCAACTAAATACGCCTGTCTGTTTATACAAAACATAAGGAAGTAAAGTACCTTTCCGAATGGTGATGTAACGACGCCGGGACGAACATCTATTCCAAGATCAGCGAAATTCGGGGCATCCGTCGTATCTTCGCCGGCTTTTGATGCAGACATTTTTACTTTTGCTAGCTCAACGTCAGATTAATTTTGGTTTTGTTTTATGCATATTAATTTTTTTATATCGCGTAATGCTTATAGTTATTTAATAAACGTTTTTCCATGTCAATTTGTCATACTTCGTAAATTACTGTTTATCACTACTAAAACATATATAATTTATCTGGTGCCTGTCGTAAATCCAAATTACATACAAGTGTAAATCGCTTTAACAAACACGTTTGCAAAAGATCCTGTTATCTAGATATATGAGTGACTGTACGTGTGTTATCCGTCCTATCGCGCAGATGATATTGTAACAGGAAGTTTTATCATCAATTGATACGAAGTGTCCTTTAAAATTAAGTGATTGTGAAGGAGCGAACAATTTGAATATAAAACACTTCCACTTGACATGCCTAGATGTTTCGTGAACGTTGAATTACACTACGGTTTTCACATTTTTGCAAGCAAAGCTAATAATGAAGTATATATGTATCTTTATTATAAAAAGTTAATGGGCTTAATAACGTGTGTGGTCATTGCATCATGCAATGATTTTACGGATATACGCCACTAATGTCCCAAGTAGGGCAGTTGTCAGTAATGGTGTTACTTTATTATATACATGTACTAGCCCAAATTTCTAAACCGCTACCTAGTGTATGTGGGAATATCTCAGACTTCTTTGAAGGGACCTTCATGAAATTTTGCATGAAGAATAATGAATCTATGTAATATTTATCAGTAAAAAATATTTACTCGAGGTGCTGAAATTCATTTTCACGAACCAGCAACACCATTTTAGTACAAAGTGTTATTAGTGGATGTGCCCATTTTTTGCTTGAGTAACTGCCTAACATCTGCTCCTCATTGACATATCAAGCATACTTCCGGCGTTATTGTAGGCTAATTTCAGCAATCAATTTCGCCGGCCTCCATATGAGCTTTATCACTCTGTGGTCCGCGTCGACGGTCTACCTCAGCCCAGACATGCTCATTCAAGACTACGCGCTGGCCAATCAAGGCAGACGTGTGGCAGACGTGGATTGTTTTGCATAAGCAGCGTACTCTTGTTGTATGTGAGGCGAGGGCCGGAAATGTGACGTCCATGAATCCCAAAAATGGTTTGAGACATACTCCTCGCAGCTACCAAGCGGCGCGAGATGTAAGAAAGTTTTAAATGAATATTTTGAAGTGCTGTTATGACTCGTCGTTCCGGGCGTTGAGCGAGGTCGGCAACACTTCCGGTTGCCAGATACGTTTTGCCACAGTTGCTGAAAAGACTTGTGGTGTATGTGAAACATACGTGCCTTATGCAATTAAAATGAGCAAATATTTTGTGCATATAAATGTACCTGTTTGTGCAAAAAAATGATTAAAATTATAAAAATGATAAGATTACATAAATAGCACCTATCTTTTGTAAAGGCGGTCCCGAGTTTACTAACCCGACAGCGCGATCCCTATCTTCTAGGCGCATTCGATGCATTCTGGCTATATTTTGTGTTTATATGATAAAAATGATCAGGAAAGACTGTTGTTTGAAAGTGGCGAGTGCATTTGAAAATGCTCACGTTGGTCACGTGCAAAACAGCTGTTTGGCGGCTTTTCATCGCGTAATCTTCCGAGGAATCAACCAAGTACTATCATTTATAGAAACAATAACGTAGAAATCTAAAATACAAATTTGTTGTAATTTTAAATTAATACATTGACCATGTCAAAATATACTGTAGTTTTAAAAGTGGCGGTTTAGAAATTTGAGTTAGTATATATATAATAATAATTTAAATCAGGGGACATTCAGCACACATCATTAATTTTATATTCTGTACACGACCCACTGACCCATTAAAACGTCATCTTTATTTGTTTGTTTGGATTGTACGCCTTTGTAACACTGAATAATGGTTATATCACGGCGGTCAGTTAATAAACTCACACTTTTCTGAAACACTTAGATGTGGTTCTACTGTGCAAATGTCCGTGATCGATATATCTTGACCAGTTTGCCGGTTTTTTGGGTCGAACTCACAAAGTGATGTTTTATATCTGTATATGGGAGCGGCAAAGTTTCTCCTTGATGATTGATACTAGACAACATGCTAAGTCTGGTTCAGTTGTCTCTCACAGCTGGGTGTCTTAACGTTAGAATTGGGTCGGAATATGGTATCCGGACAAAATCCCCCTGGACACAATCCCCCCTGCCAAAATTTGCATAGGTGGACAAAATCCCCCCCATGAATTTTGTAAGGCGGACATAATCCCCCCGGACTGACACCCTCTCAGTATTGAAATTGATGTTGTTCATGATATATTTCATTGGAATTGTGTTACAAATAATGGTGTCCCATTCTTACATTGAGCATTGTGTCCAATCAATTTATTAATTGATTGCTAGAAATGTTGTTACAAACAGTGG